>Ga0307372_10000168_pt1 | contig 110008 bp, 77 predicted proteins | sample OX1MG_FD_202533 | JGI IMG/M metagenome (GOLD analysis project Ga0307372, IMG submission 202533) | Soil microbial communities from Risofladan, Vaasa, Finland - OX-1 | ecosystem: Environmental > Terrestrial > Soil > Coastal area > Acid sulfate soil | place: Finland: Risofladan, Vaasa | collected... | reverse complement strand
GGCCCCAGGAGGCCCCCAGACGTGCCGAGCCGGGAAATGAAGGGAAACCCGCGGCAGCCCCCCGCCCCGCGTCCAGCGGCCGCTCACGCGGCCGCGCGGCACCGGCCGCTTACGTCTGAATTACAGCGGATTCAAAGGATTCAAACAGCCGCCCGGCCTTGTGGCGGGCCAAGGGGTGGGCGAATCGTCCGGCTTAGCGGGCCGTGGGGGCGGGAGGGGCGGCAGGTGGCGCCACGACCTCCGTCCAACTTCCGCAGGCGTCGATCTCTTCACGGGTGGGCGCGCGGAGCTCGATGAAAATCGGTTCAATGCTCAACTCCGCCTTGGCGCCAAGGTTGTGCAGCGAGAACTGGCCAAGCAATTCCTCCACCACCTCGATTTCGTTGCCCGCTACGTCGGCTTTCCTGACCGTCACGGTACGCGGCCTGACTTCCCATTTGGTGACGTCGTCGTCGATTCGCTCGCGCAGCACCAGGCTGAGTTGGTCGGCATAGCCGCCAGGCACGGAACGGCGAAGCATGCCCAGGTATTTGCGGTTCTGCATATTCCGCAGGGCCACGCGGTTCACGCCGGCGAGCCGGACCTTTTCCCATTGGCAGCGGTCGGGCATCACCTCGCTTTTCAATTCAACGCTTTCGCGACCGGCGTCCAGATACCGGCCGTTGAACAGGTTCTGCAAAGCGACGACCTCCGCCGCGCGGGCTTGAGGCCAGCCGACCGCGGGCGATCCGAAGCCGCCCGCCATCAGGGCGCCGGCCACCAGCAGGCAATTTCCGATGAAACGACGCATGGCTACTCCTTGACTGGGTTTGAACGTCTTGAACACGACGTGTCGGAACGTCGAGGTTGGCGCCCCTTGCAATACGCACTGAACTATACTTCACGCGGCCGACAATGAGACATTTTGCCACGAGAAAGTGGTGGCTGGCCCGGATTATTCATGGTCCGGGGAGGAACTCGCGCACTGTGCTGTAGCAGAATTCGCAAGAATTCTGGCGTAACTCGCGTCCACGGCCTGACTTCTTGCGAAGCCAGCTACGGGACCATGAATAATCCGGGCTAGATCGCGACCGGGGCATCGCTTACGCTCTGCCCCAGCCACCGTGAATGTGTCATTTTCGACCGCGTGAAGTATATATGAGCCACTCTAGACCACCCCCAAGGGCGAGTCAATCAAATTCCAGCGCCGGGCACGATCGGAGAAATCCGACTAATCCGCACAGTCCCACCGTGCCGATTCCTTATTTGCCGATGTTTCGAGGCGGCGAACCGCCAAAACCCAAGCACCGAAAGGAAAAAAGTGATGCGATTCCAGCCGGCCCTGAAAACGTGCCTGGGGTGCTTGTTGACGCTGCTGCCGCTGGCGGCAGGGGCCGCCAATCGGCCCACGCGCTCGGTCGTGTTCATCCTCGACTGTTCGCATCGCATGGCGGCGCCCATGCCCACGGGTGAGCAGATTCGCGAAGTCAAAGACTCCTCGGACCCGACGCGGCTTGACACGGCCAAGGACGCCCTGAAGGCCGAATTGACCAGGCTTTCGGCGGCCGGCAACCACCAGGTGGCTGTGTGGTTGTTCGGCCACCGTTTGGCCTGGGAAGATAAGGAAGAGCCGGCCCTGATGGAACAAACCGACTACCTGGAACATACGCTCGGCTTTCAGGTGTTGGCCGAGTTGTTACCCGGCGACGACGTCGAATTGGCGCGGCCGCTAAGTCGATTGGAACCGCACGACCTGGACGGATTGTTCGCACGGCTCGACACCGTCAAAGCCTGGGGCGAAAGCCCGCTGTATTTGGCAATCGAGCGGGCCTTGGATGGCTTGAACCAAGCGGCGTCGGCGGCGGATACCACCATCGTCGTGTTGACCGACGGCGGCAACCAGCAAGGCATCAGCAAGCATCTGCGCCGCAAGGACACCGTGCTCGAAGTCGCCGAGCGGCGTCCGGTGCCCATCCATTTCATCACCCTCGCAGGCGGCGAGAAGCTGACGCGGCAAAGCGAGGCGGAATTACGCCAGATCGTCTCGGCGACCCACGGCAGCTTGCAAGCCGCCGACCGGGCCTCGGTGTTGTCCGATCGAATCGAGTCGGTACTCGATCCGGCACATGCGCCGCGCGAGCCGCGGGACGCCGACGACCGCCAGGCGAACTCAACCGGAAGGCTCACCCCGGTGGCGACCACGGCCGACGTGGCGCCGGTCGCCAAGCCCGCCACGCACACCCTTGAGGGCACGATCCGCTTCTACGGCCGCACGGTGAAAAAAGCCAAGATAACGATCGACGGCGGCGAACAATCGACGGCCGTCAGCGACGCCGCCGGCCGGTTTTCAGTGGAGCGCCTACCCATTGGCACCTACCAACTGAAGGTCGAGGCGGTGGTCAAGAACATCATCCGCACGCGGGAACAAGCAGTCACGATCGCGCCGACCGCGAACGAAACCGTGGTCATCGAAGTTGATCTCGAATAAGTCGACTCCCAGACAGCCCAATCCAGGATGAACTGGGCCGCGCTAGGCGGTTTGCGGCGCTTCGCGAAGCCCCAGTGGTTCGCCGGGCGATTCGCCGCCGGCGGCCGCTTGCTCGATTTGGACCTGGTTTCGCCCCGATTTCTTCGAGGAGTACAGCGCCTCGTCGGCCCGCTGAAAGATGGTTTCGGGCGTGTCGCCGGGCCGCGACAAGGCCAATCCGAGGCTGACGGTGATCGCGGTCTGCTCGCTGGTGGTGGCGACGCCGAAATTGGTGCGCGTGGTTTCCGAGCACATCCGCTGGGCCACCTTGGCGCCGATATCGAGGTCGGTGTGCGGCAACAACACGGCGAATTCGTCGCCGCCGTAGCGGCAGACGAAATCGCCTTCCCGGATCAGACGCGTGAGCAATCCGCCCAACTGGCCGATGACGTGGTCGCCGGACTGGTGCCCGAAGCTGTCGTTGATCCACTTGAAATGGTCCAAGTCGAGCAGGATCAGTACGAACGGCCGGCCGTCGCGGCGGTGGAAGCCCAACAGCAGCCGCAGCTTGTCATCGAACGCCTTGCGGTTGGCCACGCCCGAGAGGGCATCGGTGCTCGCCTCGTGCCGCGTGCGGTCGAGCTCCTCGGCCTGTTGCTCCATCCGGCAGCGGGCGAAGGTCAGGTCTTCTTCCAACTGTTGGTTCGATTCGAGCACCGAGATCACCTGCCGCAGCAAGACCTGGCGGACGTCTTCCATTTCGCCCGTGTAGCGCAGGTCGCCGACATGGCGCTGCACCTCGCGCATTTCCGTGCTGCGGGTGTCGACGTCGGTGGTCAGTTCCTGGACGCTGGCCAAAACCTCGACGAGCGCCGCAAGCGAGGACTGCCGCTCTTGCCGCGCCAGCCGCTCGTGTTCGGCGTGCGACGTTGACCGGCCGATGTAAAAGCCGGCCACCAGGCTGGCCAACACGCTGGCCAGAACCCAAACGAAGATTTGCGTCAGTGCTTCCAAGTGTCCATGATCCCCAGCGCGACGGCCCCTTGGGAAAATATACAACTTTCGGCGGGCCGTTGAAAATATAGCACACGGACCGCTTGCCTGGCGTTTCACGTTGTTGGGCTCCGCCACCAGCCACCGCTTTCTCGTGGCAAAATGTCTCATTGTCGGCCGCGTGAAGTATAGCCCCCATAGGCAAGGTCAGAATATCCGGCGCCATCGCGGCAACCGGCTCAGCTCCTTCGGCTCGCCCCCCTGCGCGTATTCGCGCCAACTCTTGAGGTCCGTGTAATCCTTGCCCGATATCTTTTTCAACGATTCGATCGCCCGGTAACGCAAGGCCGGGAACGGTTCGTCGAGCGCCAGGCCCAGCGCCGGCGCCGCCTTGGCATCCTTCAAATCGCCCAGCACGCGCGCGGCCGCAAGGCGAACGTCGAGGTCGGTATCGCTCTTGAGCGTCTCACACAGGATCTGGGTCGCCTTCTCACCACCGCGTTTCCCCCACGCTTCGCAACAGGCCACGCGCACGTCGTGGTCGCCGTCCTGCATGCCGGCTGAAAGCATCGCTTCGGCCGTCTTGGTGGGAAAAGCGGCCAGGGTCCGCAACATGTGTGAGCGCAGCAGCGGATCCTCTTCCGTGTTCAACGCCCCCGCCAGTTCGGTCGAGGCGCGCTCCTGCTCGGCCGGAGGCATATCCTTCGCTTCCTTGGCCAGTGCCTCCCAGCGCTTGATCCAATCGGCCGGAGTGACGACGTTGCGCCCTTCCTCCTCCTCGGCGGGAAACAGCCCGAACGGGTCGTACCATTTCTTGTTGGTTTTCGTCCTGGCGCAGCCCGCGGTGACAGCCCAAAGCAAGCACAATCCGAGCGGCACCAGCCGTTTGGCGAACGAACTGCGCATGGAATCAGCCAGCGGCCACGAACGTGGTAGAAAGAAGCGGCGGAACTATACCACAGCCCGCGGGCCGTGGCCAAGAGGGAATTGACGCTTCGTGAGGATTGCGAGAAAATGGGCCGATTCACGAAGATGAGCAAGGCGGGCTAGACTTCACGCGGTCGAGAATGAGACATTCACGGTGGCTGGGGCAGAGCCTTAGCGATGCCCCGGTGCCCTTGGGGTTTATTCTGCTGGGGGTAGCCGCCTTGCTGCCGCTGGCCCTCGGCGACGCGCGCACCGTGGGTCTCGCTCGCAACACCTTATGGCTCGCCTCGGCCACGGCCGCGATCAGCGTGCCGTTGGGCACCCTCGCAGCCATTTTCCTGGTCCGCACGGATCTGCCCGGCCGCGGGGTGTGCGGCTTGCTGCTGGCCGGGATGCTGTTCGTGCCGCTCTATCTGCAAACGGGCGCGTGGCAGGCGGCCTTCGGCGCCCAAGGCTGGTACACGCTGGCCTGGTCGGGGCCGGCCTGGCTGGAGGGCTTTCGGGGAGCGGTCTGGATTCATTCCATGGCGGCGCTTCCCTGGGTGGTGCTTTTCGTCGCGGCCGGGCTGCGGAATGTCGAACGCGAACTGGAGGAACAGGCCCTGCTGGACGGCTCGCTCGCGCAGGTGTTCCTACGCGTTACGGCCCGGCGGGCTTTGCCGGCCGTCGGCGTGGCGGCGCTGTGGGTCGGGGTGACGACCGCCGGCGAAATGGCCGTCACCGATTTCTTCCAGATACGCACCTACGCCGAGGAACTGTACACCGAAGTGGCCGTCGCCCCCGAGCCGGACCAATTGCCACTGACCGCGCTGCCGGGGATCGCCGTCACCGCCTGGGTTGTCGTGGCCGCCTTGGTGCTGGTGGCCGGCTTGTCGCCGGTGGTCCGCGAACCAAGCCACGCGGCGCCGCTGGTTTTTCCACTCGGCGCGGCGCGCCGGCCCACCGTGCTGGCAATGGCGCTCTTGGTCGCGGTCGTCGTCGGCGTGCCCCTCGGCAGCCTGGCTTGGAAGGCGGGCGTGCTGGTGACGCAAACCGCCGACGAGCGGATTCGCAGTTGGTCGCCGGCGAAGTGCGTTGCCATGGTGGCCGCCAGTCCGTGGGAACACGCCAAGGAGTACCGCTGGTCGCTGGTGATCGGTGTTCTGGCCGCGCTGGCCGCCGTGATGATTGCCGCGCCGGTGAGCTGGCTGGCGCGGCGCGGCGGTTGGCTCGCGCTGCCGGCGCTGGCCCTGACCGTCGCCGCATTGGCCGTGCCCGGCCCGGTGGTCGGTGTGGTGATCGTCGGACTGATGGACCATCCCGGCCGGCCCTGGCTGAACCAGCTCTACGACCAGTCGATCGCCGCCGTGTGGCTGGCGCAAACCTGGCGCGCCTTGCCGCTACCGCTGCTGGTCTTGTGGCAAGCCTGGCGGGGCCTTTCGAGCGACGTGCTTGAAAGCGCCGCCGTCGAGGGGGCCGGCCCGCTGACACGGTTCTTCCGAATCGCATTGCCGCAGCGTTGGCCGGCCGTCGCCGTCGCCTGGCTGGTGGCGTTCGCGGCGGCGCTGGCCGAAGTCGATGCCACGTTCATCGTCCGGCCCGCCGGCGTCGAAACCTTGTCGACATGGGTCTTTGAGCAATTGCACAACGGGCCGGAAGACGTCGTGATGGGCGCCTGCCTGGCATTGTTTCTCGGCTTTCAGGGATTCACGGTCGTCGTCGGGTTCCTGGCGCGGCGCTGGCTTCGACAGGCCCATTGACTTGGCCGCGCCAGCATTCCAAAATGAGTAAGTGAGCACCGTTACCAGCGCAGAATGGCCGTTCCCCACGCCAAGCCCGCTCCGAACCCGCTGATGAGCAAGCGATCGCCGCGCGCGACACGCCCCTGCTGGCAGGCTTCGTCGAGCGCCAAGGGCACGCTGCCGCCCGACGTATTGCCGTAGCGGTCGAGGTTGATGAACACCTTGCGGCGGTCGATGCCCAGAACGTCGGTGGCCGCGTAGACGATGCGCAGGTTGGCTTGGTGCAGCACGACCAGGTTGATCTCCTGGGCCGTCATTTCCGAGGCCCGCAGCACGTCGTTGATCGACTCGTCCAAAAGCCGCACCGCCCACTTGAACACCGCCCGGCCGTCCATTTGCAGGTACTGCAGCCCCTGGTCCAACAGGTCGGCGCGGATCGGCAGCCGCGAGCCGCTCATGGGCCTGCTGAGCAAATCGCCGCCTGAACCGTCGGCCCCCAGGGCGTACGCGAGCAAGCCTTGTTCCGAACTGCCGGTGGCCAAGAGCACCGCCCCCGCGCCGTCGCCGAACAACGGATAGGTTCGCTGGTCGTTGGGGTTCAGAATGCGGCTGTTGCAGTCGGCCCCGATGATGAGCGCCAGCTTGCTGCATCCCGTAACCACCGCCTGGGCGCCCATCACCAGGGCGTACATGAAGCCCGCGCAGGCGGCTTGCAAATCGACCGCGGCGGCGCGCAGGCCGAGCCGGTCTTGCACCAGGCAGGCCGTCGAGGGAAACGGCATGTCGGGCGTGAACGTGCCGACTAGCACCAGGTCGATTTCCGCCGGGTCCACCCCGGCACGCTCGATGCACTGCCGCGCGGCGCGCACGGCCAAGTCGCTGGTGGCCATTTCCGGCGGCGCATGGCGGCGCTCGCGGATGCCGGTGCGCTGCACGACCCAGCTCGGATCGAAACCGAGCGTGGTGCGAAGGTCTTCGTTGGTTACCACCGGGTCGGGCACGTAGCTTCCCGTGGCAAGCACCTGGAAGCCCGTCAGCCGACGCAACGGGGCCTTATTGTATTGGTTCGGTTCGCCGCTCATCAGGTTTTATTTGGCCTCTCGCCCCTTGCAACAGCTTTTACATGGTGGGCAGTGCCCACCCTACGCTTACGTGGTGGGCAGTGCCCACCCTACGCCTGGGCCAAGGGGGTATCGATCCAGCGCCGCTGGCGGTACGATTCCAGCACCGCGTCGGCCACGAGTTGGGCGTTCAGGCCGTCGTAAAAACTCGGCACGGCTTGCCGGTTGGCTATGATCGCCGAAACGAATTCCCACACCAGGTCGTAGCGGAACACCGTGGCCGGCTTCCCCTCCGCTGGGTCGCGCGGGCTATCGATGGGTTTGAGGAACTCGCGCGGAACCTCTTCCGGCGCCAGATCGTTGCCGGAGCGGCCGATCAAAATCGTGTTCGGCTCGTGAAGGCGATAGACCGCGGAACCCTCGCAGCCGTTGACTTCGGCCCATTCATGACCAAAACCGTCGCGGTGGTAACCCTTGGCCAGCGTGGTGCCTTCCCAGACGCCCACCGCGCCGCAGGCGAACTCGCCGATCAGGCTCGACCAATCGTCGACGTTGGACGGTTCGCACGTTTTGCCGTCCACCGTGACGGTTCGCGGGCAGAAGTGGGCGACCGCGCCGCAGACGCGCGCCAACGGTCCCATCAGATCCAGCGCGAGGTCGATGCGGTGGATCGTCATGTCGAACAGGTCGCCCGCCCCGGCCAGATGCTGGTATTGCCTCCAGCCCCAACTCGTTTCGGGCCAATCCAGAAATCGTTGCGAGCGGAAGTGCCGTGGCGCGCCCAGCGCGCCGGACGACACCAGGTGCTTCAAGTACCGCATCGAGGGGGCGAAGCGGTACGTGAAGGCGGTCATGTGGACCACGCCGGCGTCGCGGGCCGCCGTGTACATTTCGGCGACCTCGCCGGCGTTCAGGCCCAGCGGCTTTTCACACATCACATGCTTGCCGGCCTTCGCGGCGGCAAGGGCGATCGGCCGGTGAGTGAAGTTGGGCGTGGCGATGATCAGGGCATCGATGGCCGGATCGTTGGCGATGGCCTCGGCGTCGGTCGTCACAAGCTCGACGTTCCACTCGTCGCGTCGCCGCTGTAGAAGCTTGGCATCGGCGTCGCAGACGGCCGCCAACCGGGCGCGCGGGTCGAGCCGGATCGCCGGCACATGATGATAGTCGCTGACGGCGCCCGCCCCGACGATGGCGATCCGCACCGGCTGTCTTGTTCGTTGGGCGCCCATACTCGCTTCTAGGCCAGGATCGTCGCATTGGATTCTGTAGGGAACGCCCTCTGTGGCGTTCCGAGAAGCTCGCGCGACGTCGCTACCGCTTCGAGAATTGCGTTCCCCGTCGTGCCCCGCGTAGCCCGTAGTGCTTGCGTTCCTTCATTCGGCTGTCGCGGGTCAGTAAATTGGCCTCGCGCAAGGCGGTTTCCACCGCGGGGTCGTACAGCTTCAAGGCCCGCGCCAGGCCCATCTTCACCGCCCCCGATTGGCCGGTGTTGCCGCCGCCGTGGGCCTTGATCAGCACGTCGACATTGGCGCGCAAGCCGGATTTTTCCAGCGGCGCCAGCACCGCGTTGCGATCCTGCTCGTTGACGAAGTATTTCTCGAAAGGCCGGCCGTTGACGGTGATGTTGCCGCCTCCGGCGCGAACGCGCACGCGCGCTACCGAGGTTTTACGGCGGCCGGTGCCCAAGGCGTCGCCAGGGGGACGGGAAACGACTGCGGGGGTCTCGACGGTTGACATACGGATGGTTCGATTCGGGGTGTTGAGAAATATTCGGAACGACTCGCTGACGGGGCAACCATGCCCTTCTATCGGATGCACAACTCTTTTGGCTCGGGCATTTGGGCCTGGTGTGGATGTTCACCTTCAGCGTACACTTTGAGTTTGGCGAGCATCGACGCCGCGAGCTTGTTCTTGGGCAGCATCCGCCGCACGGCTTCGGTGAGGATTTTTTCGGGCTGGAGCTTCAGCCGCTCGGCGGCCGTTTCGCTCCGCAAGCTGGTGTAGCCCGTGTACCAGGTGTACCGCTTTTGGTTCCATTTCTTGCCGGTGAACGTGACCTTTGCGGCGTTCACGACCACCACGTAGTCGCCCGTATCGATGTGCGGGGTGTACGTCGGCCGGTGCTTGCCCATCAGGATCATGGCGATATCGGAAGCCAGCCGGCCCACCACCTTGTCCGTGGCATCGACGAGCCACCATTTTTGTTCGACTTCACCCGGCTTGGCCATGTAGGTTTTCATGTTCGCTTACCTTTCATTACGTCGGCCCGTTTCAATTCAAGGCTATACTTCATGCGGTCGAGCATGAGACATTCATGGTGGCTGGGGCAGAGCCTAAGCGATGCCCCGGTCGCATTCTAGCCGGGGCATCGCTTAGGCGCTGCCACCAGGGCCACCAGCCACCCTAACGGAGAACAGAGTCAATTTACCGCGCAACCCTTGCCAGTTCAAGGGATGCGTCGTAATCTGGGGCCATGATTGTCGGAGTTGTCAAAGAAAGCTGTCCTGGCGAGCAGCGGGTCGCCCTGGTGCCCGCCACGCTTACCAAAGCGGGTTGCGCGGTGCTCGTCGAGCCGGGGGCGGGCCTGGCGGCCGGGTTCGCCGACGACGCCTACCTCGAAAAAGGGGCGAAAATCGCCGCCGACAGGGCCGACGTCTTCGGCCACGCCGATGTCGTCTTGCAGGTCCGCTCGCTGGGGTCGAACCTCGAAGCGGGTGTTACCGACTTAGAGTTGGTTCGGCGCAGCCAGGTTTTCTTGGGTTTTTGCGATCCGCTTTCCGCCGCCGGGGCGTCCGCCGCCCAGCAGATGGCCGCCCGCGGGGGGACGCTCTTCTCGATGGAACTGATACCTCGTATCACCCGGGCTCAGAGCATGGACGCGCTCTCGTCGATGGCCTCGATCGCCGGCTACAAGGCGGTGCTCCTGGCCGCCGGCGCGCTGCCCAAAATCTTCCCGATGATGATGACCGCGGCGGGCACGATTTCCCCCTCGAAGGTGTTCATCGTCGGAGCCGGCGTAGCCGGCTTGCAGGCAATTGCTTCCGCACGGCGTCTCGGCGCCGTCGTCGAAGCCTACGACGTGCGGCCGGTCGTCAAGGAGCAAGTGGAAAGCCTGGGCGCCAGGTTTCTCGACTTGCCCTTGAAAACCGCCGCGGCGCAAGACCAGGGCGGATATGCCACGGCCCAAGACGAGGCGTTCCTGCAGCGGCAGCGTGAAATGATGCTCAAGGCGATGGCCTCCAACGACGTGGTGATTACCACCGCCGCCGTGCCTGGACGCAAGGCGCCGATTTTGGTCACCCGCGAGATGGTGCAAGCCATGCAACCCGGCTCGGTGATCGTCGACCTGGCGGCCGAGCGCGGTGGCAACTGCGAGTTGACGAGGCCCGGCGAGACGGTCGTCGTCAACGGCGTCACGATTCTTGGTCCCACGAACTTGCCTGGCACCGTACCGTTGCACGCCAGTCAGATGTACGCCCGCAACATCTCGACGTTCCTCTCGCACCTGGTCAACGACGGCCGTTTCGCGTTCGACATGGCCGACGAGATCACCCGTGAAACGCTTGTCGCGCGCGACGGCGAGGTCGTCCACGCCCGGGTCCGCGAGGTTCTTGGCCTGCCCGCGCTTCAACCGGCCGTAGGTTAGCCCGGATTATTCAATCGCTCCGGCTACCGCCCGTGAACCGCAGCACGTAATACAGCAACGTCAGCAGGCTTTGCAGCGTGGCGGCGAGATACGTCCAGGCGGCGGCATCGAGCACACGCCGCACGTAAACCAACCCCTGCTGGTCGATGACGCCCAGTTGCACCAGTTGTTGTTTGGCCCGCGTGCTCGCGTTGAATTCGACCGGCAAATTGACGAGCTGGAAAAACACCACGCCGCCGAACAACGCGATGCCCACCCACACAAGCTGGTGGAAGCCAAACAGGATCCCCGCGATCATCAAGAGGTAACTGAAGCCGCTACCGAAGCTGGCCACCGGCACGGCGGCGTTGCGAATGGCCAAGGGCGCGTAGCCCAAGCCATGTTGCAGGGCGTGCCCCGCTTCATGGGCCGCGATGCCCACCGCCGCCAGCGAGCGGCTCTGGTAAACCTCGCTGCTCAAGCGCAGCACGCGGTCGCGCGGGTCGTAATGGTCGCTCAAGTGGCCGGGGATCGCCTCGACGGCGACGTCGTTCAGGCCGGCCGAATCGAGCACCAACCTCGCCGCCGCGGCGCCGGAAAGCGGGGCGGGCATTTGCTGCGCTTCGGCGTAGGCGGCATGCACGCGCCATTGAGCCCACATCGCCAACAAAAACGCCGGGGCGAGAAACACGAAATACATCGGGTCGAAAAACATGCGTTTTCCTTACTCTACCGCCAGCGGCCGAGAATGAGACATTCGGAAGTCGTCACACCAACCCGGGGCGCAAGGCCGGTGGTTACGCTCCTTGCTTGCGCCGCGGGTTAGTGTCGAAGCCGGTCGCGTGAAGGTATGTTATCATTCTACGCTCCCAGGCCACTATTGGTTCATGCGGCTTGCCTCGCTCGTTGGGCGTCCGCGACCAGCCCCAGCCGCCGGGCCAACGACGAGTTGAACCGCCCGCGCGGATCGAGGATCGCCTTCACGCGCCGGAACTCGTCGGCCTGGGCATACATGGTGTCGAAAGCGGCCCGGCCCAGCCGCGGATCTTTGGCCAGATAAACCCGTCCGCCGTGCGAAAGCACGATCGCGTCGAGCCGCTGGAGCAACGCGATCAGCTCGCTCCCCGTGTTTGGCAAATCGAGCGCGAGCGTGTGACCCTCAATGGGAAACGAGAGCAAGCCGCGGTTGCCGGGACCGAACGACTTGAGCACGGCCAAGAATGATGCCTGCCGCGCCGCGGAGATCGTTTCCAGCAGGCTCACCAAAGCGTTTCGGCTCGTGGAGGGAGGGAACGCCGCCTGGTACTGCGCGAAGCCGCGCCGGCCATAGATGCGGTTCCAGTCCAAGATGGAATCGAGCGGATGGAAGAACGATCCGTACGCGACGATCGCCCGGCGATCGCGGTGGCGGTGGTAATAGAGGGCGTTGAAGGCCTTCACGCTCCAAGCATTGAGTAAACCGCCGGGCAGGTGGCAGGGAACCCTCAGGGACCGGCTGGCGCCGAGCGTGAGCGGGGCCTGGGCCAGTTCCGCGGGCAACTCGTCGCAGGCCGTGTGGCGCCCGCGCATCAACACCGAACGGCCGAGCGCGGCGCCGCGGGCCAGGCAGTCGATCCAGGCCACGGAATACGTGTAGCGATGGTCGCCTTCGGCAAAGGCCGAGAGCGACTCGTCGAGATTCGCGGTTCGCTGATAATCGACCGTCACGTAGGCGCTGGCGACCGGCCGCAAACGGAAACGGGCGTCGAGAATCACTCCGGTCAAACCCATGCCGCCGACGGTGGCCCAGAAAGCGCGCGCGTTTCGCTCGCGCGCGCAGGTGAGCACCTCGCCCGACGCGGTGAGCAAACGGAAGTCGATCAAGCACGAGGCGAACGAGCCGTCCTGATGATGGTTCTTTCCGTGGACGTCGGCGGCAATCGCGCCGCCCACCGTCACGAACCGGGTGCCGGGCGTCACGGCGGGGAAAAAGCCTCGCGGCAGGGCGAAGTCGATGATGTCGGCCAGGGGTACGCCCCCCTCGCATTCCAGAACGCCGGTCGCCTCGTCGAACGCCAGCAGGCGGTTGAGCTTGAGGAGGTTGATCACGCCGCCGGCGCCGTTGACCGAGGCATCGCCATAGCTGCGCCCCAGGCCGCGCGTGATCAGGCTGGCTTCGCTCGGGTCCGCCACGATCCGCGTCGCGTCAGGCAGTTTTTCCGGCCGGTACACGCGGCAGGCCTCGCGCGCGTAGTTGCCCCAGCCTGAGAGTAATTCCTCGCGCCAGCGAGGCGGCTGGTTCCACGGCGTTGCGGCCCGCGGCGAAGTCGCGGGGTGGTTTTCTGTAGCTTGCATGGAAAGGAAATCGGCGATCATTCGGGCAAGAGAACAACGACCCGCCAAGAGTGGTGGGGCGTCGCAAAAGAACGGGTCTTGTATCCCCCACCATCCGGCAGGTCAAGGTCGGTTCGCCGGTTGAGCACCTGGGCGTCACGTACCAGGGGGGCAAGCCCTCGGCCTGTTTTTTTATCCGACTTCCGCCAGCCTTTCCTTCGTCATCACGCCGGAGTATTCAATCATCCGGCGGCTCGCCGATGCCGCGCAGGTAATCCGCCAGCAGGGCTTGTAGATCGAGCAAGTTCTGCCAGCGGCGCTCTTCGAGCGTGACGCGTTTGCCCGGCGTCTCCGGGCGAACCGAGGCCAACAGGTCGCGCAGCCGGATGTGAAGGTACTCCAGCAGTTCGGAAAGCTGCGCGGCCTGGCCGGGGCTGAGCCGCTCAGGCAGGTCGGGCGGAGCCAGCGTGTGGAACGTCGTCTGGATGTTGGGGTTCTCACTCCAGTTCAACTCGTAGTCGAGACTCTCCGACCGCGGCGAGGCGCCGGCGAATTCCGGGCTGATCGTGCCGGTGCCTTTCAGATCGCCCGCCCGAAGGCTGGCCAGCCGCTGGGCGATCTGCTCTCTCGAACCGACCAGCAACACCGAACGGCCGACATGGATCATGTCGCCGACCCGCAAGATGCGAAGCTGCATGTCCTCGCCGTTGACCTTGGTGCCGTTAGTGCTCTCCAGGTCGGTCAGCACCAGCTTGTCCTGGTCTTCCTGGATCTTGAGGTGGAAGCGGCTGACCCGTTCGTCGTTGAGTTGAACGGTGTTGCCTTCCTCGCGCCCGATCGTGACGGGGGTCGGCAGGCCCTCGTAAGTGCGACCGCGGTCGGCGCCGTCGAGAATCCGCAAAGTAATCAAGGCCATCTGGCGTCGCTCAGCAGGAAACCTTATTCTAACGATACACGAGGCGCGCCCGTGGCGCAATTGGATAGCGCATCGGTCTTCGGAACCGAGGGTTGCAGGTTCGAATCCTGCCGGGCGTACTACGGCATTATACCGCGCCGCGGGCATTTGTCGCTAGACTACACCCGGCCAAGAATGCGACATTCACGGTGGCTGGGGCAGAGCCTAAGCGATGCCCCGGTCGCTATTTAGCCGGGGCATCGCTTACGCTCTGCCACCAGCCACCACCTTCTCGTGACAAAATGTCTCATTCTCGTCCGCGAGAGGTATAATACGCTCATGCCGCCCGACGCGATTCAAACTACTGGCCGCTGGATGCGAGGCGTGCTCGCCGGCCTGGTCTGCTGGCTGAGCCACCTGCCGCCGTTGGCCGCCGGCGAGCCGCAAGTGACGTCGGCCATGCCGGAGCCGGCCAGGTTGGAGTTTTTTGAGAAGCAGGTCCGGCCGCTCCTGGCGGCCCGCTGCCACGAGTGCCACGGCGCGCGGCGACAAAAGGGCGGGCTGCGGCTCGACTCGCGGGCCGCGGCGCTGGCCGGCGGCGAGTCGGGACCGGTCGTCGTGCCTGGCAAGCCCGACGAGAGCCTGCTGGTCGACGCGGTGCGCTACGGCCAGGTGTTCCAGATGCCCCCCAAGGGAAAATTGCCCGATGCCGAGGTGGCGGCCCTGGTCGAGTGGGTGCGGCAAGGAGCGCCCTGGCCGAAAGACGACCCGAGCGCCGAGGCGGTCGGGCGGCCCTCCGCGGCCGAAGGCGAGCCACTGTTTACTTCCGAGCAGCGGGCCTTCTGGGCTTTTCGGCCGCCGGCCGATCCGCCGCCGCCGCCGGTGAAGAACGGGGCCTGGCCGAAGGGTCCGCTCGACCATTTCATCCTGGCCGGGCTGGAAGCGCGCGGGCTGTGGCCCGCGCCGCCCGCCGACAAGCGGGCCTTGATTCGCCGGGCAAGCTACGACCTGATCGGCTTGCCCCCCACGCCCGGCGAGGTCGAGGCCTTCCTGGCCGACGAATCGCCCGATGCCTTCGGCCGCGTCGTCGACCGACTGCTGGCTTCGCCCCTGTACGGTCAAAGGTGGGGACGACACTGGCTCGACGTCGCCCGCTACGCCGACTCCAACGGCCTCGACGAAAACCTGGCCTACGTCAACGCTTACCGCTACCGCGATTACGTCGTCTCGGCGTTCAACCGCGACCTGCCCTTCGACCAGTTCGTGATCGAGCAACTGGCCGGCGACCTGCTGCCGCCGGCCGCCGACGAGGCGATACGCCACGAGCGGATGGTCGCGACCGGGTTTCTGACCCTGGGCGCGAAGATGCTGGCCGAGGACGACCCGGTGAAGATGGAGATGGACATCATCGACGAGCAACTCGACACGATCGGGACGACGTTCATGGGGTTGACGATCGGTTGTGCCCGTTGCCACGATCACAAGTTCGACCCGGTTCCCACCGCCGACTACTACTCGCTGGCCGGGATCTTCAAGAGCACCAAGACCATGGAGAATTTCAACGTCGTCGCGGTCTGGCACGAACGACCGCTGGCGGCGCCGGAGCGGATTGCGGCGGTCGAGGAGCACCAAGAGCGGGGGGCACGGAAGAAAAGCGAGATCGATGGCCGCGTGAAGGAGGCCAACGACGCGATCGTCGCCGAGATTCGCCGCGATGCCGCGCGGTACTTGCTCGCCGCCGCGCTCTTGGACGCGGGCCATTTCACGCTCGAACCGCGGATGTCGAATCCGGCCGCGGACCAACCCACAGGCGCGATCGTCATCGAAGCCGAGAAATTCGATCGCGGCCAGGCGACGAAGTTATTCGACGGATATGGCGCCGGCATCGGCGTGATCGCCAGCTTCGGCCCGGAGGCCAGCTTCGCCGAGTACGACGTCGACTTGCCCAGCGAGGGCGTCTACCAGATCGAGCTGCGCTACGCGGCCGACGCGTCGCGCCCGTGCGACCTGTTGATCGACGGCCAGTTGCTCAAGCATGACGCGGCCAAAGAACGAACCGGCACCTGGAACCCCGACACGCAAACCTGGTTCGCCGAGGCGCTGGTGTCCCTTTCGGCCCGCAAACACACCCTGCGGCTACAGCGCCGCGAACCCTTTCCGCACCTCGACCGCCTGGCCCTGGTGCCGCGGCGGCCGCCCGACGGCGTCGATCCGGAGATTTACGCCTTTCCGGCGCCTGAAGCCGCCGACCGTCGCTGGAACCGCGCCGTGCTCGATGGATGGGTGCGGTATCTGGCCCGGACGAAACATGAACCGACCTCGGCGTTGCACGCCTGGCACGTCTGGCAGGAGGCGGAAGGGGAAATCGCCAAGTTCGACACCGTGAAATTCGACGCCAACGTATCGCCGGTCGTCGCCGCCGTGCTGCGTGAACCGCGGCCGAAGTCGGCTGAGGAACTGGCCGAGCGCTACGGCCAATTGTTTCTCGGCGCCCAGAACGCTTGGAAGGAGTTGAAGCAAAGCCCGGCGGGGGCTTCGGCCGATAAGCTGGCCGATCCGGCACTCGAAGCACTGCGGCAGGTGCTCGACGATCCACAAGGCCCGTTTGCCTTGCCGCCGCGACCGGAAGCCCATTACACCGCGGAGACCAAGGCCGAGTTGGCGCGGCTGCGCGACGAACTGGCCGACTTGCAGCGAACCGCCCCGCCGCCGTTGCCGTTGGCGATGGCCGTCGAGGAGCGGGCGGTGACCAACGTGCGGGTCCATGTCCGCGGCAACCATCTGACGCAAGGCGAGGAAGTGCCGCGACGGTTCCCGCGGATCATCGCCGGCGGGGAGCAGCCGTCGTTGTCGCCGACGGCCAGTGGCCGGTTGGAGTTGGCCCAATGGCTGACTCGGCCGAACCACCCGCTCACGGGCCGGGTGCTGGTGAACCGCGTGTGGCGCGGGCATTTCGGCGAAGGGCTGGTCCGCACGCCCGACAATTTCGGCCGGCTGGGCGAACGGCCGACGCACCCCGAGTTGCTCGACTGGCTCACCCGGCGCTTCGTCGAGAACGGCTGGTCGATCAAGTCGCTGCACCGGCTGATCATGCATTCCGCCGCGTACCAGATGAGCACAGCCTTCAACGCCGAGGCGGCGGCGGCCGATCCCGACAACCGGCTCTGCTGGCGCATGAATCGGCGGCGGCTGGAGGCCGAGGCGGTACGCGACGCGATCTTGGCCGCAAGCGGCCGGCTCGATCCGGCGTTGGAGGGCACGCTGCTCAACGCCAATCCGCGGCAGTACGTGGCCAGCACCAATTCGGTCGATACCACGCAATACGAATCGTTCCGCCGCAGCCTCTACCTGCCGGTCATCCGCAGCGCGCTGTACGACGTGTTCCAGGCCTTCGACTTCGCCGAGCCGAGCGTGGCCAACGGCGGCCGCGCCAGTACGACGGTCGCCCCGCAAGCGTTGTTCATGATGAACAGCTCGCTCGTCGGCGCCGAAACCCGCCACTTGGCCGCTACGCTCTTGGCCAATGCCTCGGCGGACGACGCCGGGCGGGTCGGCGTGCTCTACGCGCGTGCCCTGGGCCGGCCGCCGAGCGCGGCTGATCTGTCGCGGGCGTTGGAGTTCGTGGGGCGAATGGAGACCAACACGGCCTGGCAGTCGCTTGAGCCGGCCGAGCGCCGGCTGCGGGCCTGGCAGAGCCTCTGCCGGGTGCTGATGTCGTCGAGCGAGTTCATTTATGTGGAATGAAGATGGCGGAATGCAAGAGGGGTAGAGGTACGAGGACGTCGACGCGTTATAGTGATGTCATGGCAACGGTCCCCAAACGAACGAAAGTCGCCTCGCGCGACCGGATGGTGCTCCACCGTATTCCGTGGGAGCTGTACGAGGCGCTGCGCGACATCAACGACAACGGACATGTGCGGATGATTTACGACCGTGGTAGACTTGAGTTGATGTCGCCGTCATCCAAACACGAACGAGTCAAGAAGCGGATCGGGCGATTGATCGAGTTGCTGACGCTGGACCTGCGAATTCCGGTTTACAGTCTGGGCGAGACGACTTGGAAACAGCCTAGGTTGAAGAAGGCATTTGAAGCCGACGAGTGCTATTACATCCGCAACGAGGAGCGCGTGCGAGGTCGACTGGACTTCGATTTGGAGGTCGATCCGCCACCCGATCTGGTCGTCGAGATCGAAGTCAGCCGCGGCGCCACGCGGCGAATGCGCCTCTACGGAAGCGCGGGTGTGCCGGAAGTCTGGCGCTTCCAACGCGGAGTCCTCCGCGCCTATGAGCGAACCGCGACGGGCGAGTACATCGAGCGCGAGTTCAGCCCCAATCTGCCGTTTCTGCGCGTCGCCGACCTGACGCCGTTTTTGCCCGCGCCCCTCGGCGAAAACGAGACGGCTCGTGTCGTGGCCTTCCAAGACTGGGCTCGTGCGAAATTCTCCGGACGCACGCCGACCGTATAATTCGTTTAGGGTGCGTCCGCGCGCCCCCGTTAGATCAGACCGAGAACGTTGTCGTCGTGAATGGCCCGGACCGCGGCGGCCAGCGTCTTCGGCCGTCGTGACTCGAAGTCGATCTGGTTGACGCGAGCGTAGCGCCATGGCTGGTTGGTCCGCTCGGAAATCCGGGCGCACCAGTCTCGCGCGGCGTCGTCCTTGACGTCGGTCCCTTCCCAGACCCGCCCCTTGGTCTCGATGATCCAATGGACCTCGCCCGCCGGCGTATCCTGGACGACAACCCAGTCGGGATGGTAAAAGCCGATGGCGCCGCTCGGCTTGAGGTAATCGACGCGAACCCGCGTGCCGGAATCGCCTTGTTCGGTCGTGCCGAGACTGGCGAAACGGAGCACGTCGCCGGCGTCGTCGAGGAACTCGGCGAAGGCGCGCTCGAAGTCGTTGTACGTCGCCACGTAATTGAAAATCGTCCGCTTGGCTTCCAAAGGCGGCAGGTTCCGGCGCCAGGTGAAGGCCGTCGTCTCCGACAGGCGGTAATCGGCCCGCTCGAACTCGAGCACGCGTGTCTCCACCAGCAATTCGCCTAACTGCTTGGCCAGGTACTTGGCGATCCCTTCGCGCAGCTCGACGCGGTGCAGATGGTTGCGAATTGATTCTTGTTCGATGTCGATCGGCCCGCCGAAGCAGCGCGTTGTGACGTAGGCCCGCACGACTCGGTAGAGCTCGGCGAACGTGGCCCCCAATCTGGCCCGTTGGTTCACCTGGTTGGTGATCGATGCCAAAAGCTCCTGGGCAAACGGGGCGCGCGCCGCCATCACGTCGGTCGAGTGAACCTCGGTCTCGGTGGTGGCGAACTCCATCCGCAGCGTGACTCGGTAAACCTCGTCCAGTTCCCCTTGGTCGTAAATCGGCCCCAGCGCCGCCGGATCGAGCGACGAAAGCTTGCGCACGTTATGCACCAACCGCGGCTTGCTGATCGGAATGGCAATGTCGAATTCGCGCCGCTCGTCGAGCGGGTAAATCGTTACAGGCCTCGGCGGATCGCTCCGTGTGACACCCACGCCCACGCCGTCGGCCTCCAACTGCTGGCGTAGCACGTCGAGCAGTTTGGGGGTGCCCAGCACCTCAAGCGTCTGGGTGCGGTCGGGACCAATGGCGGGCATCAGCCGCAAGCCGCGGCCGATCACCTGCTCAGGCAGAATCTCGGCCTTGGCGGTGAAGGGGCGCAGCCCGAGCACAACCGTCACGTTGCGCACGTCCCATCCCTCGCGGAGCATCATCACGCTGACGATGGCCTTGATCTTGCTCTTGGCCGCGTCGATATCGCGGGCAGCCTCGCGGGCCGCTTCCAGGTCTTTCTTGGTGACCTCGCCCGCCGAGTCCGTATGGATGACCAGCACCTCCGATTTCTTGAAGCCATATTCCTTTGTCTCGCGCAGGTGGTTACCAAGGGCGTCGGCGAAGGCGTTCTTCTCGGCCATGATGAAAAGCACGGGTTTCGCGCCGAGTTGCCGGTACGTGTCGTAATGGTCCTTCCATCTTTGCACCGCGGCCTTCACCCAGGGCTCGTACTCCTTGACGACGTTGCCCTTGGTGATTCCCTCTGGGTCGTCCTTGGGTTGGGCCTTGCCGTCGTCCTTGATGACGATGATTGGGGCTTTCACGATCCGGTCCTCGACGGCCTGCGCCAGCGGATAGTCGCAAACGGTCCAAGGAAAGTAACGGCCCTGTTGGTCCTTGGGCGTGGCCGAGAAGTCGAGCCACGCCGACAGCCCGCCGGGTAACGACGCGTGAATTCCCAACAGCGATTGGCTCCACGCCAGGTCTTCGTCGTGTACGTGGTGGGCCTCGTCGTTGAAAACCAGCAGATCCTTCAGCTCCTTGACACGCTCGAGCATGGTCCGCTGGTAACTCGCCAGATCCTTGGCCGGCGCCGGGCCCAAGAGCGCCTCGACGGCGTTGGCGGGCGTCCAAACGTCGCCGGCCGATTCGTACAGTTGGTGTACGTTGGTGAGGAACAGGTTGCCCGTTGGGTCGGCCGGGGTACACTCGCCACGCAAAATGACCTTCTGGCACCAGGCGCCCCACTCCGGCGGCACCAACGGCAGCTCGTGGAAAATTCGGTTGCCGCCAAAGTCCTTTTCCAGACGTTGGTAGACGATGATGTTGGGCGCCACCAGCAGGAAATTCGTCGACAGGTTCGAGCCGGGCACGCGCCGCTTGTGAAAGTGCGACCAGACCATCGCCATCGCAATGACCCAGGTCTTGCCCGCACCTGTGGCCAGCTTGAAGGCGTAGCGCCGAAGTTCTTCGGGCGGCAGATCCTGGATTGACTCGGCCTCCAGTTCCGGCACGTAGCGCCGCACTTGTCGGCGGCCGTCGGTGGTGGTCTGGAACTCGACCGACTTGCCCAACAGGTCGCGTTGGAAGATGCCCGCATAGTCGGTAATCAGGGCCTTGGCATCGCGGTTGCCCGCGATTTCCACCAGGTAGATAAGCGTTTCGATCGCCTCGCGCTGGCAGAAATGGTAGCGGAATTGGCCGCCGAAGCCGGGCACGTCGTGTTCTTCTTCAAACCAATAGTGGAACAGGCGTAGCGTCACCTCTGACGCGCCGGGGTATCCCGCCTCGCGCCAGGCGTCGACGGCCTTGCGCAGCTTTCCGACCAGTAGCAAGGTGCTGGGCCGTCGCCCCGAGTCGTCGATCCGCCAGCCCCCCGGCGCGGCGGTGTCCTTCACCAGGTACGAGGTGGGCCTTTCCCACGGGCAGCGGCCGGGAATTTCGGGGAGATCCTTGTCGTACGCGATGACGCTTTTTGCCATTAGGTCGCGCTCTTTGCTAAATTGTCGCTAAATTTATATGCGTCGCAAGTCGTTACTATGGTGGGCTTTGTGTCGCTGGACGAAAACTGGCCTCGAAATGGGGGCCGTTTGCTAAGTTTTGAAAAGGATGTTGGTCTGTTCCCATGTGCAGGAGCCAGAAACTCAGAGAGATTCCTGTGGTAGGCGATGACGCCTTTGGGCCTGTTTGTTAATTGTTGCTAACATTTTTCTCACCGCAAGTGGTTAAGCCACAAGCTGTTGTGGCGACACCCACTCGGCGACATCGATTTCTAACATCCGTGTTATATTACCAACGAGGTCTGTCTATTTGGGAAAATAACGTACGCTTGGGCCTCGTCCCTTCTGCCTCAAGAATCCCTGTTCGCTCGCCCACTCCTTGAAGATCCGTGACATCTCGACCCGTGCCGCGGCCGACTCGCCCAGTCCGAGCAACTCGCGGCATTCCTGAGGGCTGATCGACCCGTGGTCGTGTACAAACGCCATGACCATCTCGCGGTAACGGATCGGATCGAGCCCCTTGGCTTTCGTGTACGCCGCTTTTCCCAACAGGTCCTTGGCCACAGCCTTGGTTAAGTGGTACGTCGCGGTTTTGGTGCGCCCGCGGCGGTCCAAAATCCCAATTTTGGGCTGCGAATAGAGATCAAGGATTCCGCGCGCGTCGTCGCGAGGGAGTTGCAGAAACTGCGCCGCGGCGGTTGCGTCAATGTAGGCGTGCTCGCGCAAGTGGCTCAGCACCAGAAGCGCGTCGAGGCTGATTTCGCGTCCCTCGCCTCGCCATTTGGCCAGCAAGATCGCCATGCGCTCGTCGAGCGTGCCGTCGAAAATCCGTAGCGTCACCCGTTGACCGTCGGTCTCGTACTGTGGAATGCGTTTGCCAAACGACAAGGTCGGAATGAAAATTCGCCGTCGCCCCATGCCGGCCCGCTCGACCAACCCTAGTTTCTCGAAAGCCTCGGCCAACGTCCGATTTCTCGGCAACGGTTCGTGCCGCAGGATGTTCCAAGGAGTGATGTCCGCCAGAAAACCGCCTGGGCTGGTGATCACCAGCTCGCGATCCGTATGGCGCACCAAGACGTCGTTGGGGTCCGTGTAATCGCGGTGCGTCACCGCGTTGAGCAGTGCCTCACGGACCACGTCGACGACGAACGCAGGAACGCGGAGCTTGAAGAGACCTACGCTTATTTCGTGCTCTGGATTGGCCGGTCCGGAAAACGCCTGCTCGATCCGCTCCAGCACATCGAGCAATCCGCCGCGGTACGAGTCGTTTCGCGCGACGCGCGTCTCGGAAACCTGGTACACGTAGTGTACCTGGTGTTGCGGGCAAACGTCGCGCAGCAATGGCTCGCGGCCAAAGAGCAGCAAGCCGGCGCGGGTGACCGCTCCCTGCGAGATCGCGCCCACACCGACAAGCAACTCCGCGTCGCTGGCGCCGAGCAACGCCGATTGCGGCTTGAACCGCCGTAGCACGTTTCTCGCCCGGGCAATTTCGACCGGATCGAGCTCTGAAGCATCGACTCCCTCGGCCGGCAAGCCGCTCCAATCGACGACACCCGCCGTGACCCGCGCGCGGGCGAATGCCTGCGGGTCCATCGGCATACAGTTCTTGCCGACACGCTGCTTGAACACGCCTTGGGCAGTCCCGTAGGGTGGAGTCGGGCCCTTGGGCACCCGCACGACCAGCACTCGCCCGGTTCCCTCTGGCACCGGCAGTTCGTCGATTTCCACGTTCAGGTTGGGACGCGTGGCGTCGAAGATGCCGCGTCGCCAGGTGTCGAGACGCAAGCTGCCGACGCCGTGGATTGCCGCGGCGCGGCCGCGCGTGCGGTCCGCCACGCCGAAGACCACCGCGCCTCCCTCGGCGTTGGCGAAACACGCGGCGTACTCGACGGCGATCTTCATGTCGTCCTTCGCGCTGGTCCAGGGCTTGAAGTCGAGCCACTGGGTCTCGAGATCGTCCGCGACGCCGCGGTCCAACTCGTCCAACAGGGCGATGATCTTCTCGTTGGTTGGTACGCTCATTCCGTCGTCCTCAACAGTTTTTGTGGGAGATAGACGTCGGCGAGCCGTACTTCAGCCCCAACGGGGCGCGATTCCACAGCCAAGGGCGCAGCCCTGGGAAACGTGGCACAAGCAACAAAACCCAAGCCCCAACGGGGCGCGACCCGCGGCGTGAATCGTCGCGCCGCGCCGCCCAGTGTCACCCCGTTGGGGTGAACGAATTGGGGGGTGACCGCAAACCCAAGGCGTTGCCGGCGTTGTTCTACGCATCTTTTGCAGCGACCCCTGCCAGCTTGTCTGGCAGGTGAAGCAGTTTTTCGCGCTAGCCACGCGCCCGCGAATCCTTCCGTGTGTCCTGTGGTCGTGGGTCCGCCGCCGCTTCGCGGCGGCGGACCCACGACCACAGGGGAAGTGAAGGAGATGGGGAAGCTGCGACGACCTCTTAGCCATCCAAACTGTCCGCTCCTGCCGGACAAGCCGGCAGGGGGCGGATCAAAACGCGCGACTTGTGTAGAACAACGAGGGCGTTGCCCTGGGCTGTGGAATATGACCCCCTTGGGGTCGAAGGCCGGAGTGCCTTGATTTCGCCAACACAAATGTGCCACCAGTGATGACACAATTCGTTCATCCCGGAATACCTTCGCAAGACGGCCGATCCGGATCCATCCTGGAAAACGTGTTTTGGCCATCGCTAGCTCACCTCCACGTCGAAGGCCTGCGAGGTGTCGTTGCCGAAAATGTCGATCGCCTTGATCAGCAGGCGGTAGCGGCCAGGCGTGTCGTAGGTGTGCGGGTCGCTGGTCGGGGCGAGCGTGCGGTCCCCCCGGGTGCGGTAGGTCACCCAACCTTGCATGAACGTGTCGTTTTGGAAGTCCCAGTCGATGGCCCAGTAATCGACGTAGTCGGACCATTTCTTGATCTTCTCGCGGGTCTCCGCGTCGATCAACTCCTGGTTGGGGATCATGAAGTCCTTGAGCGTCACGGTCACGGTGAGTTTTTTGGACTGCTTGATTTCGACTTCCAGGTACGCCAGTTCAAAGAATTGCACGTCACCTTTGTCGATGGCCTGCTGCTCCATCACCTCGCGCGGAATCTGCAACAAGATGAGCTTGACCCCTTGCCGTTTGGCCTCGGCGGTCATCAGGTCGTACAGGCCCATTTCCCATTCCCAGCCCAGCACATGCAGCTCGTCCTGCTTGACGACCAGGCACTCGGCCAGGGCCGCATTGATCTCGTCGATCGTCACCGGGGCATCGACCGCCCCGATGTGGACCATCGCGCGCCCCCGCTTGCCGTGCAGTTGGGCCATGCCCGCCAACGGCTGCGCCCGGTACAGACGCAAGATGAATGCCAGGTACTCGTAGACGGCTCGCTCCGAAATCTGCGCCGTTCCCTCGCCGCCGAACGTGGCGCCTTGCCAGTATTGCCGCTCGTAACGGCCCAGGTTCAGGATCTCGAACGGCTTGCAGTTCTCAATCTCCAGGAGGCGCTTGCGAGTCACGTGCATTCCCCATCGGCTCATGTCACATCCGATCCACCGACGTCCAAGCTTCTCGGCCACGGCAAGCGTCGTGCCCGATCCGCAAAAGAAGTCCGCGACGAGGCTGCTCGGCTTCGAGGACGCTGTCATCACTCGTTCGAGCAGCACTTCGGGCTTTTGCGTGGCGTAGCCAGTGCGTTCATCGGCCATTGGGTTTGCAAGGTTCAGATCTTCCCAAACGTTGCCTGCGCCGTTGGACTCGTCCTCTTGGATTTCCCAACTCCAGATGTCCTCAACCTGCTTCCCCTTTGATTCGTGCAGGTACTGCTTGTAGGACGGATGAGCGCCAGCGCGAATCGGACCGATCCACCGATCTTCTGCCTTGAGTCTTGCTTCTGTCGCATTCGAATACGTCTTGAGAAGAGTCTTCCTGTACCAGCCACGATCATCTTGGTACTTGAATCGAGCCTTGTACTCGTCGCTATATTCTTCATAGATATGTTCAAAACTAAACCCAACATCACGCTTGGCGTAAAATAGGATGCAGTCGTGATTAACTGGGAATTTCTTCGCTCTCGCCTTGCTGCTCCCAGCGAACGGCGTGCGCTTCCAAATGATTTGGTTCAAAAAACCGTTTGCGCCGAAAACGTCGTCGGCAACCAAACGGACGTAGTGCGACAGTTCGGGTCCGATGTGAAGATATAGAATCCCAGATTCCGACAAGAGATCGCGCATCACGACAAGCCGCTCGGCAATCATTGTAAGGTACGAGGCGAGTCCGCGCCCCCAGGTGTCTCGATAGGCCTTCTCCTCAATCGAGGACGCGTGCTTGTACGTTTCGAGCGTCCCGTCACCCACAGGGGCGATGAACGAGAAATCGGCTCCCGTTGCGAACGGCGGGTCGATGTAAATAAGGTCGATCTTGCCGGCGAACCTGTCGAGCAACGAGCCCATCACCAGGAGGTTGTCGCCCCAGATCAATTTGTTTTTCCAGCCATCTTCGACAGTGTCTCCCTCCTTCGCGTCCCAGATGTCGAAGAGCGATGGGTTGCGGTCACGCGTCGCCTGGCGGGTGGTACGGCTCTCGTAAATGGTCTCGATGACCTGAAAAGGCAGGCTCACGCGCGGCACTTCCTTGCGAGTGCCGTCGTCGTTGTACTTGCCCGGCCAGACCAGTTCGGTGCGAGTCACGCGCAGCATGCCCGGCGGCGGATCGGGGAGCCGCTCCACTCGCGGAGGGGGGGCAGGCGGAAGCGGTTCACGATCATCCATCGACGTTGACTCCTTTCGTATATTCGGCGCCCGTTCCGTTTCCGGCGCCGGCGCCGTGGCACCGCCGGCTTTTTGCGTGGCGGCGGGCCGGCCCCGCTGCTTTTGATCGTGGTCGAGCAACTTCATAATCAAGTCGGCGCGCCGGCCCCTTGTCGAACGGCCGTACCGCTCGCAAACGGCCTTGACCTCGACCTCGCTGAGAAAGTCGAGCATTTCCTCGGCCGTGGCCCGGTGCGCTCTCGCCAAGGCCGCCGCCATGTCGGCCACGCTGCGCCGGTCGACGTCGCCGAGTTCCAGCCCTTCGACGATCGCGCGCAGCGTGTCGCGGCCGAGAACGTCGAGGATTGCTTGTTTGAGTTTCATCCGTGGAGATCCCCTGATGGCTGAATCCCGGTGTCACGCGAGGGTGGAGGGCATGCGACGTCGATCGAGTGTTCGACCCTCCCCGCGATTTGCATTTGGTGGCCGCCGATGGGTCGGTCGAGGGTGGGAACCAGGCATGACCTGGCCGCGCGGCCCGACGGGTGACGCCCCGTTGGGGCTAGCGACGGAATGAATGGACGATGATTCCCAGGGCTGCGCCCTGGGCTATCGAATGACGCCGCGTTGCGGCTACGCGCGACACACGCGAAGCGGATGACCGGACGACGGCCCCCAAGGGGCCGAATTCGAAAGCCCAGGGCGCAGCCCTGGGTTCGCACCCACCAAACCATTTCGTCAGCCCTGAAAGGGCGTAACCAGGTAACGCGATGCAACGCGTGACGCCCCATTGTTTTGGGACCCCATCCGCCTTGTGCGGATTGGTGAACGAGATGGTGTGCTAATACGCACTCGCCGCGCCAAGAAAAGACCCCATCCAGCTTGCCTGGATGGTGAATCAGATTCGCGCGTCGTACGACACGGCGCCGTCGGCCAACCATCTCCTTCACCATCGAGGCGAGCTCGATGGGGTCGGTGGAACGAGTGTTCCGCCCGTAGCTCGCCATCTCCTTCACCATCGAGGCAAGCTCGATGGGGTCAGGCGTATTCGATCGTCGAATCATGCCTTGTCGCCACATTGTTTTTACGCCTCCACGCGGCGGCGGCGCGATCCGACCGCCGTCGCTCGAATCGTTCCATCCGCCGTGCAAAAGCTCCGCAAGTCGCATTCCTTGCAAATGCCTGATTCGGGAACTCGGATGATTCGAAAATCCTTCGCCTTGATCTTGCCGACGACGGAGTCGAAAACCCGAGCCGCCGCGTCGACCAGCTCGGGCCGGTAGGGAAACTCCATCAGGGCGTCGACCTTCCTTCTTTCACTGGTCCAATATAATAGCAGCCGTTCGGACCGCTTGCCGTGCCGCCGCTCGAGAATGTGGGCGTAGGTACAGAGCTGCCGTTCGTAGCCCGCGATCAGCTCGGGCGAACCAACGGGCTTGGGCGACGTCTTGAAGTCGAGCAGTTCCAGCTTGCCGTCGCCTCCGAGGAGCAAATCGACCTTGCCCGTCAAGATGTAGCCTTCCTTTTCCACCGACACGTCCACCTCCGTTTCAACGACGCGCCGCATCTCGTCCTGGTTTTGCCGGAAATAGTTCATCACCTGACGGAACGCGCCTTCCTTGGCCGCCGGGCCGATCGGCCGGACATCGGCCAGCGTCAGGAAGGCAAATGTGCGGTCGAAAAGACCGCGAATCCTCGGCTCGTCGAGCTCGGCCAGTTTGCCGTCGAGCACCAGTCGATGGATTTCCTCGATTGTCTGGTGGACCAACAGGCCGAAGAAGATGACGGCGGATCGCGAGGGAGTGAAATCGTATTCGCGGAAAAACTGGTACTGACGCGGGCAAGTCTCGTAGAGCTTGAGGTCGCCCGTGAAACTGAACGAACGCTTGACCGGCATTCGCTGCCGCAGGGCGAACGATTGAGCCGCCAGCAACTCCTGCTTCACATAGGGCCATTGCGGAAGACCTTGCCAGATGGGGTTGAAGTGGTGCCTGGGTGTCGCGTGCGCCGTGAGCACCAGCAGCTTTTCGGGCCGCGAAAAGGCCACGTAGAAAAGCCGCATGCGGTCGAATTGGGTGATGCGCCCCTCCGGCTCGAAGCGCGGGCGCGCGTAGTACGGTTGCAAGTCGCGGTCGATCTGCTTGGCGGTCGAGATCTGCTTATCGAGCGAGCCGACGACGACGACCGGAAACTCCAACCCCTTTGCCTGGTGAATCGTGAGCACCTGCACATGCCCCAGGGGGAACGGCTGGTCTGGATCCTCGTACTCGTTGATGCCGCCGTCGTGGAGCAAACGCAGGAAGCTGTTGAACAGGTGGAAACGCAGGTACTCGCGGTTCTTGAACGTGACGATGCTGTAGCGGTAATAGTTCTGGAACGTGTTCAGAAGCTGCGACAGGATCGCGAGATTGCGGGCCCGGTTCTCGTCGCGGACGAAACCGGCGAAGGGTTCGAGGGCCAACAGTTGGTAAAAGTAGTCGGCGGGCCGCAGGTCGAGCGACTCGCCCTCGGCCAGCGCGGCGATTTCCACCGACCAACGTCGCAGGGCCTGGGCCACGGGGTGCGAACCAGCGCAACGGCGCGCCAATTCGACGATGCAGCCATCGACGTAAGCCGCCATTTCGGTCAGCGCCGGGCCAGCCAGATTGCCCCGGCCGGCGCCGTGGAAGCCGAAAATCAGAGCGAAGCAAGCCACCATCAGCCGCACTTCGTCGTTGTCGAAATAGGCCCGCGCGCGGGGGCAAAAGGCGGGGATGCCGCGCCGTTCGAGCGCCTCGATATAGTGCCCGCTGTGTTCCAAGCGGACGCTGTGCAGGAGCAAAGCGACCTGGCTGTAGTCGGCGATGATCGCCTGCGCTTTGAGGAAGGCCACCAGGTCGGCGAAGCGTTCCGCCTCGTCGCGTTCGTCACGCCCCCAGATGGCGACGACCGGCTGGTAGCGACCGTGGTCGCTCCGTTCATCGGGCACGATCGTTTTGTCGTGTCGGAACGGAAGGCCCGCGGGGTTCGACCAGTCGGCCGAGGCCATCCAACGATCGTAAGCTTCAACGATGCCGCGGTGCGAGCGGTAGTTGGTCGTCAGCTTGGCGACAGAGCAGCCGGGCAGGCGGGCGGTGAACTCCAGGATGTTGCGGACCGTCGCACCGCGGAAACGGTAGAGGCTTTGGTCCTCGTCGCCCACCACGCACAGGTTTCGGTGTCGCTCGGTCAACTTAAGTAAGAGCTGCTCCTGGATGTAGTTCGTATCCTGGTACTCATCGACCATGACGTACCGCGCGTCGCGAGCCACGCGGTCGAGCAAGTCGGCATTCTGCAACAGTTCGTGGACCAGCTTCTGCTGATGGGCGAAATCGAGGCGATTGTCGGCGAACAGCGCCTGGCGGTAGGCCAGGTAGGCGCTGCCGAGCGCCTGCAAAAATGGGTCGGGGTCGGTCGCGAGTCGGTCGGCGTCGACCAGTTCCTCTGTGATTTTGTTGAAGTAGCCGACCATTCCCTCGATGGCCGTCCACTTCGTGGACCATTTGTCCAAGTACGGCGGACTGGCATTTTCGCCCGCGATCTCCTTGAAGTGCTCGAAGATGAACAGGAGCTGCGTCAACTCGTCGAGGGTCTCGTAGTTGTTGCCCAGCGGCGTGCGGTGCCGGTGCAACGTCAACAACCGGTTGCAGAGGCCGTGGATCGTCGAGACCTTCAGTTCCGAGAGGTCGGCCGTGTAGGCGACCTTGCGGGCGGCGGCCGACATGCGGTCGCGCAGTTCAAAGGCGGCCTTTTCGGTGAACGTGCAGAGCACGAGCTCGCGCGGAGTGGCTTTGCCCAAGAGCAGCACGTTCATGGCCCGCAAAACGAGGCTGAACGTCTTGCCCGATCCGGGGCCGGCGATCACCAAAAGCGGCCCGTCGCCGTGAGCGACGATTTGCCGCTGGGCCTCGCTCATCTTGGGGTATTCGCGCAGGATCTCGGCGGCGATGGTCACAGCAATCCCTCCCGCCGAAAACTGAACGTGCGGTCGGCCGAAACGATCAGGTGGTCGAGCACCTTGATCTGCACCGTGGTCGCGGCGAGCACCAGGGCCCGCGTGAGCACCTTGTCGTGGTCGCTGGGCTGGACGTCGCCCGTGGGGTGGTTGTGGGCAAAGACCAGCGCAGCCGCGTTGCGCCGCAGCGCGGCCTCGATCACCCGCCGCGGATAGACGGCGGCGCGATCGACCGTGCCCTCTTCCATCGTCTCGACCCCATCGCGCAGGAGACGATAGCCGGAATCGAGGTAGCCCACCTCAAAAACCTCGTTTGAAAGCGCGCCAATGCGGGACCGCCAAAACCGCGACAAGACGTCGGAATCGGCGAATGAGCTTCGTTCTTCTGCCGCCTGTTGTAGATAAAGGCTGGCGGCCTCGCGGATGATGCGAAGGGCGACAGGGGTGACCTTCCCGATGCCCTTGACCTGGCGCAGTTCGTCGATCGGAGCGTCGAGAATCGAACGAAGGTTGCCGAAGCGGTCGATCAGGGCCTTGGCGGGCTTTTTCACGTCCGAACGCGAAATCGCCAAGGTGAGGAGTAGTTCAACGACTTCATAGTCGGCGAGTCCCTCGACGCCGGTCTTCAGAAAGCGCGCGCGGAGACGATCGCGATGGCCGTGGAAATGAGGCGTCTCGGGTTTCATCGGTAAAAAACACCCCGACCCATGGCTGACGATCGCCGCTCATTCGGTTGCGGAACGGCGTTGCGAGCCGACCGATGATTATGACCGGTCGGCTTGCTGAAAGCCAGCAGTCAAGGCTTCGATTTCGGCGCGACGGAACGCATCGAAAAAGTCCCGCAAAACACGACCAATGAAGAGTGGCCCATTGGCCACGCCGATTTTCCGCGGGCTGGTTATGTCCGCGAGCGGGTGGGACGGGTATAATAAACCGTACCGTGCGAGCAGGAGTGCGGCGAGGGCGACACAAGCCAGAGGTGTAACGATGATACTCGAACAAGAATGGGTCCGGGAAAATTATAGCGGCCGACTGAACGGCGAACGGTTCAAGATCGTCCGATGATTCAAAGGCGACCATCCGCATGACCTGCCCCTGCAACCGATTCACGCCCGTCTTCACGCGCCGCGAGTTGCTGCGCGTTTCCGCCGCCGGCTTCGGCGGCCTCGCGCTGGCCGGCCTGCTGGCCGACGCGTCCACGGCCGACGACCCATCCGCAATCCACAATCCGCAATCCGCGATTTCCTCCCCCCTGGCCTCGCGCCGCGGCCACTTCGCCGCCAAGGCCAAGCGTGTGATTTTCCTGTTCATGCACGGCGGCCCGTCGCAGGTCGATACGTTCGATTACAAGCCGCTGTTGGAACGCGATCACGGCAAACCGTTGCCCTTCGCCAGGCCCCGCGTCGTCTCGTCAAGCACCGGCAATCTGCTCAGAAGTCCGTTTGCGTTCAAGCAATACGGTCAGGCGGGCGTGTGGGTCAGCGAGCTGTTTCCGCATGTGGCCGGCGTGGCCGACGATCTCTGCTTCATCCATTCCATGCACGGGTCGAATTCGCGGCATGGCGGGGCGCTGTTGGAGTTGCACACGGGTAGCGATACGTTCGTGCGGCCGAGCATGGGCTCGTGGATCACGTACGGGCTGGGGACCGAGAACGAAGACCTGCCGGGCTTCATCACGATCTGCCCCACGCTCACGCATGGCGGCGTGAACAACTGGAGTTCGGCGTTCCTGCCCGCCGTTTATCAGGGCACGCCGTTGGGCAATGCCAGCGTCGCCTCGGATCAGGCCCGCATCCCCTTCATCGACAACCGCGACACGCCACGCGACGTTCAGCGGGCGGAGCTCGACCTGCTTCGGTCGATCAACCAGGAGCAGCTCGGCCGCACGGGTTCCGATCAGGCCCTGGAAGGGCGGATTGAGTCGTTTGAGTTGGCCTTCCGCATGCAGGCCGCGGCGCCGGAGTTGCAGGACATCGGCGGCGAGACGGAGACCACGCACAGGCTGTACGGGCTCGATGACCCCACGACGCGCAACTTCGGCCGCCAGTGCCTGATGGCCCGCCGGTTCGCCGAGCGGGGCGTGCGGTTCGTGCAGATCACGCACAGTTACAAGTGGGACCAGCACGGCAACTTGAAGAACGACCACGCCAAGAACGCGCTGGAAGTCGATCGGCCGATCGCCGGGCTAATACAGGATCTCAAGGCCCGCGGATTGCTGGAAGACACGCTGGTGCTGTGGGCGGGCGAGTTCGGCCGCACGCCGACGGCCCAAGGGGACGACGGCCGCGACCACAACCCGCACGGCTTCACGGTCTGGCTGGCCGGCGGCGGCGTCAAGCCCGGCGTCACGTTCGGCGCCACCGATGACTACGGCTACTACGCCGTTGAGAACAAGGTCCACTTCCACGACCTGCACGCGACGATGTTGCACCTGCTGGGGCTGGACCACACGCGGATCACCTACCGCCACGCCGGCCGCGATTTCCGATTGACCGACGTCCACGGAGAGATCGTGCGGGAGATTATCGCGTAGGACGGACAACGAGCGCGGGCTGAGAGTGCCGGAAAGAGGCAACCGTAGCTGGCTTCGCAAGAAGTCAGGCCGTGGACGCGAGTTGCGCCAGAATTCTTGCGAATTCTGCCACAGCACGGTGCATGAGTTCCTCCCCGGACCATGAATAATCTGGGCTAATCAAACATTTTTCACCGCCCCGATCAACTGGGTCAGCGAGCTTTTGGCGTCGCCGAACAACAGCGAACACTTGGCGTTGAAGAAGATGTCGTTTTCGATGTTCGAGAAACCGCGGCTCATGCTTCGCTTGAGCACGATGATCCGCTGGGCCGCGTCGGCGTTGAGAATCGGCATGCCGTAGATTGGGCTGGAACGGTCGTTGCGCGCGGCGGGGTTGACCACGTCGTTGGCCCCGATGATCAAGGCCACGTCGGCGCGCGGGAACTCGCCGTTGATGTCGTCCATATCATAGAGCCGGTCATAGGGTACGTTCGCCTCGGCCAACAGCACGTTCATGTGCCCTGGCATCCGGCCCGCCACGGGGTGGATGGCGTACTTCACCTCGCCCCCTTTCTTCTCGATCAACTCGGCCAGTTCGCGCACCTGGTGCTGGCACTGGGCCACCGCCATGCCGTAGCCCGGCACGACAATCACCAGCCGGGCGTAGGCCAGTTGCAGCGCGGCGTCGTCGACCGAGATCGAGTTGACGGTCAAGCCCTCGGTCGAAGCGGCTTTCCCCGCCGTCGCCTCGCCGCCGCCAAAGGCCCCGAAAATCACGTTGGCGAACGAGCGGTTCATGGCTTTGCTCATCAAGATCGAAAGCAGAAAGCCGCTGGCGCCGTCCAACGCGCCGGCGATGATCAGCACGTTGTTCTGCAAGGCGAAGCCGGTGGCCGACGAGGCCAGCCCGGCGTAGGAGTTCAACAGCGAAATCACCACCGGCATGTCGGCCCCCCCAATCGGTAGCACGATCAGCACGCCCACGGCCAGGCCCAGCAGCGCCATCATGTAGAAGACCACCGCGGTGTACCGGCCGTGATCCAGATCGTCCGGGTCGGGGTTGAAGATCAGGTAGAGGAACAGCAGAAACGCGACCACGAACAGGCCGATGTTCGAGGCGTTCTGGCCCTTGTAGGTGATCGGCTGGCTGGGGATGAAGCCTTGCAGCTTGCCGAAGGCCATGAAGCTGCCGGTGATCGTCAGCGAGCCGAAAAGCACTTCAAAGCCCAAGGCCGTCATTTCGACGCTGCCGCGCGTTGCTTCGGAGCCGGGATCGTGAAAGTGGGCGATGCCCACCATCGTCGCGGCCAAGGCGCCGAAGGCGTGCGAAATCGCCGTCCGCTGCGGCACGGCGGTCATCGGCATCCAGATCGAAATCGCCGCGCCGATCAAGGAGCCGATGACCATGCCCGTGATGATCCAGGTATAGGTCACAATGTGCTGGTCCAACAGCGTTCCCAACACCGCCACCAGCATGCCGACCGCGGCCAGTTGCATGCCTCGGCGCGCTTTGGCCGGGTTCGTGAGCCCCTTGAGGCCGAAGATGAACAGTACCGAAGCGGCCAGATAGGTCGCCTGGATGAGCAAATCTTCCCAGCGCGCGGAGCCGGGCGCCTTCGAGGCGTCAGCCGCCAGCAGCAGAGTTTGGAGAAACAGCGTCGGCTTCAAGGCTTGGTCCGCTCGTGGCGCTTGAACATCTTCAGCATCCGGTCGGTGATCATGAAGCCGCCCACGACGTTGATCATGGCCGCCGTGACGGCCACGAAGCCCAAGATCGTGCTCGCCATGTGGTCACCACCCTTGCCCGCGATCACCAGCGACCCAACAAGGGAAATGCCCGAAATCGCGTTGGTGGCCGACATCAGGGGCGTGTGCAACAGCGGCGGCACGCGGGTGATCACCTGGTAGCCCACGAAGCCGGCCAGTACGAAGACGTACATCCGCAAAAAGGCGGTGACGGTTTGGGGATCGATTTCCGCGAGCATCGGGTTGTTTCAGCGTAGGGGTCTGCGAAACGTGACGACACAGGGAATGCTAGCCTGATTGGGGTCGGTTCGCAAGGGGGACACCACGTCCGCAGTGGCGAGACAGACGGATTTTTGTTATACTTCACGCGGTCGAGAATGAGACATTCACGGTGGCTGGGGCGGAGCGTACGCGATGCCCCGGTCGCTATCCAGCCGGGGCATCGCTTACGCTCTGCCACCAGCCACCACCATTTTCTCGTGGCAAAATGTCTCAATGTCGGCCGCGTGAAGTACACAACAATGCCAATGCACGACCTCGAAGAAAGCTCGACCTTCAACCGGCATGTGCTGGCCTACATCGAGCAGGCGGCCGAGCACGGGTTGTACGACATCCGCGGGCTGGGGGCCAAGCGCCGGCTGCCGACGTTCGACGACCTGGTGTTTCTCACCGCGTCGCTGTCGCGCTACCCGCTGGAGGGATATCGGGAAAAGTGCCTGACCAAGACGATTTTGGGAACGCGGTTCGCCAAGCAACCGGTGGAGTTGGCGATTCCGATCACGGTCGCGGGCATGAGTTTCGGCGCGCTGTCGGCCCACGCCAAGGAGGCGATCGGCCGGGCGGCGACCGCGGTGGGCACGTCGACCACCACCGGCGACGGAGGCATGACTCCCGAGGAGCGGCAGTCGTCCAAGACACTCGTTTACCAGTGCCTGCCCTCGCGTTACGGCTTCAACCCCGACGACTTGCGCCGGGCCGACGCGATCGAGTTGGTGATCGGCCAGGGCGCCAAGCCGGGCGGCGGCGGGATGTTGTTGGGACAAAAAATCAGCGAGCGCGTGGCGGGCATGCGAACGCTGCCGGCGGGCATCGACCAACGCTCGGCCTGCCGGCACCCCGACTGGACCGGACCCGATGATCTGGCGATCAAAATCGCCGAGCTGCGCGAGATCACCGATTGGCGCCTGCCCGTCTATGTGAAAATGGGCGCCTCACGCGTGCGAGACGACGTGAAGCTGGCCGTCAAGTCGGGAGCCGACGTGATCGTGATCGACGGCATGCAGGGAGGCACCGCGGCCACACAGCAGGTGTTCATCGAGCACGCCGGCATTCCCACCCTGGCCGCGCTGCGGCAGGCCGTCGAGGCGCTCGAGGAGATGAACGTCGTCGGGACCGTGCAACTGGTCATCTCGGGCGGAATTCGCAGCGGGGCCGACGTGGCCAAGGCGCTGGCCTTGGGGGCCGACGCCGTGGCCGTGGGCCAGGGGGTGCTGATGGCGCTGAGGTGCAACAGCCACGAATATGGGTCTCGGCGGCATCGAACCGACGTCACGGCCGATTACGAGCGGCTGGGCACTTCGCCCGGCTTTTGCCACCATTGCCACACAGGCCGCTGCCCCGTGGGGATCACGACGCAAGACCCCCAGCTCGAACAGCGGCTGGAACCGGACGAAGGCGCGCGGCGGCTGCGGAACTATCTGAACGTCATGAACATGGAACTGACGACGTTGGCGCGGGCCTGCGGCAAGTCGAACGTGCATCACTTGGAGCGTGAAGACCTCGTCGCGCTCACGGTCGAGTCCGCCGCCATGGCCAAGTTGCCGCTGGCGGGGACCGATTGGATTCCAGGGGCGCCGTTGTGAGACACCGCCATCGACCATCGATTCGCATAAACCCGCAGTCCCTTTTCTGTTGGCACGTCATACCACCCGCGGCTGACGCCGCGACATGAGCAGACGATCGGTTATTGACGGACAAGCGGCACGGACGTCGAAAACGCGGCTCATCGCCTCTCCCCCAGGTTCCGCGGTTCCTCAGTCCCCAATGCCAGGGCGTACGCCGTCGCGTGGCTACGGCAGTGGGAGATGCTGACGAGCATTTCGCGAATACCGACCTTCTCGACCATGTCGCGGGCCCCTCCTCGGAGGCCGACGACGGGCTTGCCGCTGGCATTGTTACGTACTTCGATGTCGCGCCAACTGATCCCCTTGCGCCAGCCCGTCCCCAGCGCCTTGAGGATCGCCTCCTTGGCCGCCCAGCGGCCGGCGAAGTGCTGCGTCGCCTGCTTGCGACTCTGGCAATATCGGATCTCGTGCGGCGTATAGACCCGGTTGATGAACAGTTCGCCATGCCGTTCGATCATGTGTGCGATCCGAAGGCATTCGATGATGTCGGTGCCGATCCCAAGGACGTTCATGAAGGGTTCAGAGTTCAGAGTTCAGGGTTCAGAGTTCAGGGTATCGCGGTCGAGCACCGCGGCGACGACGCGGCGCGCGTCGGCGTCGAGCCAGGCGCGGCCGGTTTCGCCCCCGTCCGCCCATGATAGCTCGAATAGCGACGGGCCGCACCCCGATCGGCAGGTGAGTAAACGGAAAGCGCCGCCGCCCGCGGATTTGGGACAAGGCAGCCCGCAGCGATGGGCCAACTCGGACGCGACGGCCGCCGAGACCCGGCCGCTGCGGCTGGCGCGGTGCCAACTGTGGCAGCGGATGCAGTACGGCCGCCTCAAGGCCCAAACAAGGGGCAGGATCGCGGCGACGAACACCAGCACCGCTTCCAAGGCCCACCAACTCCACAGGCCCCTCCCGCGGACTCGATGGCCAAACAGTTTGCGCCCGCGGTCCGCTTCCGCGCGCAGGTACTCGACCGTGCCCGCGGGCGGTGGTGGCGACATCAAGCGGTTGGCCAGATCGGGAAATGCCCGCCGGGCTTTGTCGAGATTGGCCTGGGCGCCGGCCTGGGCATCGCATGCCGCGCGGTAGCTCCAGTAATGTTGTCCGCCGACCGCCAGAACCGCCGCCAACACCGCGCCCGCGAACGTGGTGGGCGCGTGGGCCAACGAGCACACGCGCAGGCCCGCGATGAGCGCCATGGACAACAGCAAACCAACCAGCACCGGAAACACGACCAGAGGCGCGAAGTAGGGCTGTACCCGCGCGGCAAGCCAACCCATCGCGGCGCCGGCCAGCAGCGCCCAGGGAACCCAGGCCGCCGCCGCGGCCGCCTGCCAGCGCGAGGAAACAAAGAGAAAGGAGAAAGGAGAAAGGAGAACGTGACGAGTCGGTTGTCTGGGGTCCGTCGTCCCTTGTCCGTTGTCGTGAATCATTCGTCCGTCGCTCACTTTCTCCCTGTCCCTCTCTCCTTTCTCCTTCAGCCTCGTCGCACGCCGCAGGCGCGCTGCGCCCGCCGCAGGACATCGCGGGCTTTCGCGCGGGCCCGCGCGGCGCCCTCCGAGAGGATCTGGCGGACTTTTTCTCCGTCCGCCGCCAACTCGGCCCGGCGCCTGCGCGGTTCGGCGAAGAACACGTCGGCGACGTCGGCCAGGGCCTGTTTCACCTGTCCGTACCCGAAGCCGCCGCGACGATATTGCGCCGCCATCTCGTCGCGCTGGGCCTGGCCGACCAAGAGCGAATAAAGCTGGAAAAGATGGTCGCTCTCCGGCTCCTTGGGTTGGTCCATGGGCCGCGAATCGGTGGTGATCCGCATGATCTTTTTCCGCAACGTCTTGGGATCCTCGAAGACATTCAGCGTGTTGTCGTAGCTTTTCGACATCTTTTCGCCGTCGGTGCCCGGCACCTTGGCCGACGCTTCGAGCACCTTCCCCTTGGGCAGCACGAAGGTCGGAGCAAAATGGTGGTTGAAGCTGGCGGCGATATCGCGGCAGACCTCGATGTGCTGAAGCTGGTCCTCGCCCACGGGCACCACCTCGGCGTCGTAGAGCAGGATGTCGGCGGCCATCAACACGGGGTAAGTAAACAACCCGGCGTCGGCCGGCAACCCCTTCGACTTCTTGTCCTTGTAGGCGTGGCAGCGATCCAGAAGCCCGACGGGCGTGCCGGTCATCAGAAGCCAACAGAGTTCCGAGACTTCGGGCACGTCCGACTGCACGAACAGGGTCGCCCGCTGGGGATCAAGCCCCAGTGCCAGCAGGTCGATGGCCGCGTCGAACGTAAGCTGTTCGAGTTGCTTGGGGTCACGGATTGTGGTCAGAGCGTGTAGATTGGCGATGAAGTAGTAGGCTTCGTTGCCGTCCTGCAAGTCGATATATTGGCGGATCGCGCCGAAGTAGTTCCCCCAATGGAACCTTCCCGTCGGCTGAATGCCGGAGAGCACGCGCATGGGTCGATTTCCTGCAAATAACCATGATCGTAGGCGACGGCCGGAAAGAATCAAGCCGGACGGGGTTCAAATGCGGTTTACCCGGCCGCGTGGGAAGTTATAATCAAGCGAGCGGGTGGCTTTTCAGCCCTGCCCTTGAAACCCAGGAGTAACTTGCCATGACGTTCACGGTTGGACTTCCGGGCGGGACGCGTGACTATGAATTTGAGGGATACGTTCGCGTTTTGGAAAAGAATGGCGTCAACGTCGCAAATACGCCACGGGTCGTAGACCCCGCGACTGGGAAACGGTGGCTCCATGCTTGGAGACACGAAGCCGACGCGCAGGCGTTTGCCGTCGCGGTGCGACAAGAAACCGAAAATGAGAATTGGGAAGTTTACCCGATACCGAACGTCGAGCCGGTCCCCGGGCCTCTTGGTCCGCTTGAAATTCTCGTCAGCCGCAGAAGCGACGGCTGCACGTACAGCTTAAGCCCGACGACCCACAAGTTGGTCCTCAAGAGCTTCCCACAGACAAGCCTTGTCCCCAACGTGTTCCTTTCCACATATACCCGATTCGATTTCGAAACGACGCACGGAGCGATTTGGGATCATGTCGCCATCATACTGACCGGTTTGTCGGAACAGCAGATCGAGCAGTTGGGAGGTTATCGGGTCATTGATCCGGTTGCGAGCCAGGTTTTCGGCGAATCGCTGGCACAGGTCTCAGCGGCGGGGGCCACGGCTCAAAAGCATTCCGAAACGACTGGAAACTGTAATTTCCCTTCGCCCTCACATCCCCTTGGGTGAATACGAAACGCAGCTTGAGTCCCGATGGATTGCCCGCTTGGTCTGTGTTGACCGAACCCACGGCGTAGTCGGCTTGAATCCGCCGGAGTACCGAGCGGCGAATCACGATGAAGTCGGACCAGCGGCCGTTGTCGTTGCTCTGGCGCCGCACGGCGAGGACATAAACCAACGGCGGCGTGTCATCCGGCCGGTCGAACTGCTCCCAAGGCAAGTTGAACTGGGCGACGTAACTCCCATTCTGCTGGTCCTCGGCCTTGGAATGCTTGACTTGAACCCGAAGGACCGTCTCGTCTCGTTCGCGTACGACAAAAACGTCGTCACCGACATCCACCTCCGGCACCGCGACATTGATGGATCGGTACAAGAACTCCGACAGCACCGCCATCTGGCCGCTCGCGCCCCGGTACAATCGACGATGATCTTCGTCGGCGTTTGGAGCGACGGCGTGGACGTTGGCGACAAGATCTCGCGTTTCGGCGACTTGCGCGGCGGGACGCCACGGCGCCGACCGCAGAGTTCCGACGACTTCCCGCACCGACGTTGCGCCCAGTTCGGCCAGCGCGTCGGGCAACGCGTCGAGCACTTCCATCGAGACGGTGGGCCGATAGTAATTCACGGTGCCCAGTTGCACGGCCGCGGCGCCGGCCAGCAGGAACTCCATCACATCGTTGATCGAGGCGATGCCGCCGATGCCGACCAGCGGAATCGTGACCGCCTGGGCCACCTGGTACACCGCCCGCAGCGCGATCGGCTTGATCGCCGGCCCGCTCAATCCGCCCAGCCCATTGCCCAAAAGCGGCCGGCGCCGGCGCCAATCGATGGCCATGCCCAAAACGGTGTTGATCAGCGAGATCGCGTCGGCCCCGCCGTCCTCGGCGGCACGAGCGATCGTGACGATATCGGTCACGTTGGGCGTGAGCTTCACCAGCGCCGGCAACCCACAAGCGCCGCGTACTCCGGCCACCACGCGCCGGCAAAGTTCCGGGTCGGTTCCGAAGTCGACGCCACCTGAGACGTTGGGGCACGACACGTTGAGTTCCAAGGCCGACACGCCGGGCCGTCCGTCGAGCCGGGCGGCCAACTCAACGAAGTCGTCGAGCGTGCGGCCCGCGATGCTGACGATGACCGGCGCTCCCAGCGAGCCGAGGTAGGGGAGGTGCGCCGCGATGAAGTGCTCGATGCCGTCGTTGTCGAGGCCGATCGAGTTCAACATCCCGCCGGCGGTCTCCACGGTTCGCCAGGGCGCGTTGCCCGGCCGCGGTTGCATGGTGATCGTCTTCGGGATGATCGCGCCCAGGCGGCTCAAGTCGACCAGCCCGGCCATCTCGCGCGCGTAGCCGAAGGTGCCCGAGGCCACGAGGATCGGGTTGGGAAGCCGCAAGCGGCCGAGTTGAATCTCCAAATCGACGGCGGAGGAAGCCACTAGATGAGGCCACCGTGTGTGCGGTACGGCGTCAAGTGCGACGGCTGGTCGAGCATCCAAATCCGCTCCCACTCGTCGAGGAAGTGCCGCAGGTCTTCCGACGACCAAATCAACTGTTGGGTGCGCCGCACCGGGTCGGCCGAATAGGCCGGGACGATGCACCCCGCGCAGGAGCCGAGGGAAAGCCCGATCAGTGCCGCCAATAACAGGTTGCGCATGACTCAACTCCTCCCAAAGACGAACCCGCGCCGCCCCCAATGCGCGGGGACGCGCAGCTTCATCGGGCATCCGTGCCACGCTGGCCCGTGAGCCAGCTCGATAACCATTCAAAACGTGATTTGTAGCGCGGGAAAGGTCATCCGGCCCAAGGCGGTTGGGCGGCTTTGGGTGCGATCGAATTCGGTTCTCGACGGCCAACAGCATGCCTGTTGGGCACGCCGGTCAACCGGAGGTGTCTGGGTTGGCGCTGTAACCTGCTGGTGCGACTAGTGTTTCGGGCACATGGGCCCCGCGTGGTGAAACGCCGCGGGCCGTTGCCGCGAGCGCCGCGTTGGTCTTGGCGGTATTGGTTTTCTGGGCCACGGCCGCCGCAGCTTGCCGTTCCAGTTGACGAACCCGTTCTTCCATTTCCTTGCCCGGCTTGAACGTGACCACAAACTTTTCGGGAACGTACACCTTGTCGCCGGTTCGCGGATTACGGGCCTTCCGAGCAGCACGCTTCTTGACCTCGAAAACGCCGAAATTACGCAATTCAATGCGCTTTTCCTCGACCAGCGTCTCGACGATGGCATCGAACGTCTTCTGCACGATCTCCTTCGTCTTGAGTTGCGTCAGCCCGATTTCTTCCGAGATGGTCTTGACGATTTCTTTCTTGGTCACGACTCGGCTCTCCCGTGAATTGAGGGTTTCACAGCCATTCCAGCGAACCCTCGGACAAAGCAGGTCACGCTCCAAGTGTAGGTGCCATAAGCACTAGTGTCAAGCTCATTCGCTTGCCGGCACGCTTGCCAGCGACCGCGAACCAACGCCATCGCTCCTCAACTCGCATGAACGAAAGAGGAGGTACAATTGTGACTAACTTCAAATTGCCAAAGAGCTTACGTCACAAGAACCAAGGCCGATTGCCGTAACGTCGCGTTTTGAAAAGGCTTACGGTGAAAACTCACCCTGGGCTACTTTTCTCGGTTCGTGACGCTGCCAGCTCCGTGGTTCGAGTGATTCGTTCCGCCAGGCACGTAAATCGGCACTACAACCGTCAAACTCCAGTTATTTCCAAAAACCGTCGCAATCCGGGCAACCGGACATTCACGGTGGCTGGCCCGGATTATTCATGGTCCGGGGAGGAACTCGCGCACTGTGCTGTAGCAGAATTCGCAAGAATTCTGGCGTAACTCGTGTCCACGGCCTGACTTCTTGCGAAGCCAGCTACGGGACCATGAATAATCCGGGCTGGGGCAGAGCCTAAGCGATGCCCCGGCGGAGACACTGAATCCTCCGGGTTAGAGACGGAGTTGTTGGACTTGGTAGACGATCTGTTCGAGGGGTACGAGGGGCCCTTGGCCGCTACCTGGGCAAACCTGGCAAGTTTGCTCCCAGGCTTCGGGGCTGTTGACATTGGAACGCCAAAATGGCCATGTGCGGCATTGCCTGGGTCGGGCGTCGTAAACTGTGCATTTTCGCGCCTGGCCGTCGAAAAACACGCAATCGCCGTTGTCGAATTCAATCAGGCTGCGGCGCACCCCCACCTGGCGCACATACTTACGTTCAAAATCGGCCACGTCGACGCCGAGCTTCCGAGCCAACGCATCGATTTCTTCTTGGTTCACCCAAACATAACCTGGCGCGCCGGTGCAGCAGTCGCCGCATTGTGTGCATTGAAACCGCAAGCCGTCTTTGTACCAAGGTTCGTCGCTCATCGCCGCTGACTCCTGATCATCGTTCGCCACGATTATACTCCACGCGGCCGACAATGATGCTTCACGCGGCCGACAATGAGACATCTTGTCACGACGAAGTGGTGGCTGGTGGCAGAGCGTAAGCGATGCCCCGGCTACATAGCGACCGGGGCATCGCTTAGGCTCTGCCCCAGCCACCGTGAACGTCTCATTCTCGGCCGCGTGCAGTATAGATGGGCGACCGGGGCATCGCTTAGGCTCTGCCCCAGCCACCGTGAATGTCTCATTCTTGGCCGGGTGCAGTATAACGCCTAACGCCTATCGCCTAACGCCTCTTTCCTGGCCTCGTTCCGTGATAGCATAGTGGACGCCGCCTTTGCAATCCCCGCGATTCCCGCCGCGAGTGTTTTTCCCGTTACTTGATTGCGACCTTTCTGGTAGACTGAATGCTGGTCCGGGGGGCACCATCCAGCATCAGGAAATCGCCATGAATCAAGTTGAAGTTCAGGCTCCAAGCCATTGGTTGAGCGATCTCGTCGAAGTCTGCCGCAAGAAGGGGGGCGCGCAAACGAGCCAGATCAATTTCATCATCAAGGGAATCAAGGCCCATCCCGAGGGCGAGCCGCTGCTGCGGCACCTCGACCTGCGGCTGGCCATCGCCGACGGACTGGCCGCCGCCATGGGCCGGCACCATGAAATGCAGAAGAACCCCGCCCTTTCCGCCACCTCGCCCTCGCACGAGGCCGCGCGGGTCATCTTGAACCGAATCGGAGTCGGCGAGCCTCGATAGCCCCCTCTCTCTCGTGACGACGAGTGATCCATGAGCGGTATTATCATCGATGGTCGCCTGCGCGTGCCCGCCGACGTCGCCAGTCTGCAAAAATTCCGGGAATGGGTCCATGCGGACGATTTCCCCGAGAAACTGCACGTCTCGTACATCAGCGGCAACGTCGAGGTCGAGATGAGCCCGGAGAACGTGGAGTTTCACGGTAAGCCGAAGGCCCAAGTCGTTGGGAGGCTTGTCCCGCTGATTGATGAGCGAGACCTGGGCGATCTGTACACCGACAGCATGATGCTGGTTTGCCCCGATGCCGATTTGGCGACCGAGCCGGACGTGGTGTTTTGCAGCTTCGAGGCGCAGCGGGCGGGCCGCGTCAAAGCTTCCGAGTGGGTGCCCGGCAGCGGCAATTTCGTCGAAATCGTCGGCGCACCGGATCTGGTAGTCGAGATCGTCAGCCCCAGTTCGGTTGGCAAGGACACCAAGTTGTTGCGCGAAAAATACTTCAAGGCCGGTATCCCGGAATACTGGCTGATTGACGCCCGTGGATATGGGATCGATTTTCAACTCCTCGTCCGCGGCGCCGACGGCTACGAGCCGATGCCGCCGGATGCCGACGGCTACCGCTTTTCACCGGTTCTCCAGACCCGCTTTTTGCTCACGCGCCGGCGCAACACGCTCGGCGCGTTCGCCTACCGGCTGCTTCAGCGGTAGGGGCGGTTACTCGTTCCCACGCTCCGCGTGGGAACGGCTCCCCGGACGCTCCGCGTCCCCGTTGCCATCGGGGCTCGGTCGTATCGGGGCCGCGGAGCGGCCGAAGATGTGTTCGGGGCACCCGCGCAGCGGGTCGGCGGAGCATGGGAACAAGGCTAAATGATCCGCGTTATTCCTCTTCGCCGCGCAGCTTCGCCAGCACGCTGTAATCCTCCAGCGTCGTGGTGTCGCCGACGGTGGCCTTGCCGGCGGCGACGTCGCGCAGCAGGCGGCGCATGATCTTTCCGCTACGGGTTTTTGGCAGGGCGTTGGTGAAGCGGATGTCGTCGGGCTGGGCCAACGCGCCGATTTCCTTTCGGACGTGCCTGCGCAGCTCCTCGCGCAGCGCGTCGCCCGCCTCACCGGACTTGAGCGTGACGAACACCGCCACGGCGTCGCCCTTGAGCGGATCGGGCCGGCCCACGGCCGCCGCCTCGGCCACGTTCGGATGGCTCACCAAGGCGCTTTCGATCTCGATCGTGCTCAAGCGGTGCCCCGACACGTTCAGCACGTCGTCGATTCGCCCCATGATCCAGTAGTAGCCGTCACGGTCGCACCGCGCGTTGTCGCCGGCCAGGTAGTGGTGCGGAACCTTCGACCAATACTGCTCGCTGTACCGCACCGCGTCGCCCCAGATGCCGCGCAACATGCCCGGCCAGGGCTTGGTGATCACCAACCAGCCGCCTTGGCCTGGCTCGACCGGCCGCCCGAGCTCGTCGACGACCGCCGGCACGATCCCTGGCAACGGCTTGGCGCAACTGCCGGGCTTTGTCGCCGTCGCGCCGGGCAGCGGGCTCATCATGATCCCGCCGGTTTCGGTCTGCCACCAGGTATCCACGATCGGACAGCGCTCGCCGCCGATCTTGCGGTGATACCACATCCAGGCCTCGGGATTGATTCCTTCGCCTACCGTACCCAACAGCCGGAGGCTCGACAGGTCGTGCTTCTCGACCCAATGATCGCCCCACTTGATGAACGCCCGGATCGCCGTGGGCGCGGTGTAGAAGATCGTCACCTGGTATTTCTCGATCAGTTGCCAGAAACGATCTTCGCGAGGCCAATTCGGGGCGCCTTCATACATCAGCACCGTCGCGCCGCAGGCCAATGGGCCATAAACGACGTAACTGTGCCCCGTGACCCAGCCACAGTCGGCCGTACACCAGAAAATGTCCTCGTCGCGGAGGTCGAAGACCCACTCGGTCGTCTTCTTGGCGAACAGGGCGTAGCCGGCCGTGCTGTGCTTGATCCCCTTGGGTTTGCCGGTCGAGCCGCTGGTGTAGAGGATGAACAGGGGATGTTCGCTGTCGAGCCGCACGGCCGCGTGGCCGCCCGAAGCGGATTCCATCAGTTCGTGCCACCAGAGGTCGCGGCCGGGGCGCATGGCCACCTCGTTTCCCAGCCGGCGCACGACAACGCACTTTTCCACCGTGGGCGACTTCTGCAGGGCCTCGTCGACGTTGGCCTTGAGCGGGACCGTCGCCCCGCGCCGCCAGCCGCCGTCGGCCGTGATCATCAGCTTCGCCTTGGCGTCCTGGTTGCGGTCGGCGATCGCCTCGGCCGAAAAGCCGCCGAAGATCACCGAGTGGATGGCGCCGATCCGGGCACAGGCCAGCATCGCGACGACCAATTCGGGCACCATCGGCAGGTAGATCGAAACCACGTCACCCTTGCCGACCCCCAAACTCGCCAGAACTCCGGCGAATTTCGAGACCTCGTGGTGCAGCATCTGGTAGGTCAGCACGCGCGTATCGCCCGGCTCGCCTTCCCAGATCAGGGCGGCCTTGTTGGCACGCGCGGTGCCCAGGTGGACGTCAAGGCAATTGTAAGCCGCATTCGTCTTGCCGCCGACGAACCACTGCGCGAACGGCTCGTTCCACTCCAGAACCTTATCGTAGGGCCGGAACCAATGGAGCTCGCCCGCCAGCTTGCCCCAAAAGGCCTCGATGTCGTCAGCGGCTTCACGCCACAGCGCCTCGTAGGCGGCCGCCGAGCCGATCCGCGCCTGGGCGGCGAATTCGGGCGACGGCGGAAAAAGCCGCTCTTCCCGCATCACCGTGTCGATCGAACCACTCGATTCGCTGGCCATCGTGGGTTCCTCGGAAACGCTCGAACTCTGTAGGGAACGCCCTCCGTGGCGTTCCGTGTCCTGCCCAGACGACGTCGCACCAACTGCTCGGAACACCACGGAGGGCGTTCCCTACAGGCCCCAACGCGACAGTCCTTGCCCTACAACGGGCCGCCGCGATTTTATGGGCCGCCGCAAAGGGTGTCAACGAAGTCCGTTGGCTTGGTTGGCTTGGTTGGCTTGGCGCGCATCGCTCACGCTTCGAGCGTTCCCCGCGTGACGCCAAGCTGGTTAAGGATCTGCAAGCCGCGCCAGGCCGCGCGGCCGCCGTCGAGCCCGGCCAGGACGCGGGCGTAGCACCCCCACCACCGGCGGTACGCCGTTGGCGTGGAGCATGCGCCAACGGCGTACCGGGCAGCGGCCCAGTCCGCCCAGTCCTGCCGTTACAATTCATAACCAAATTGCCAAAGATCCACGCGCAACACCTCCTTAAGGTAGGTAATGGTGTTGCAGATCCTCGACGGGGGCGCCTTCGTACTTGCCCCAGGGCATCCGGATGGGTTCGGCCGCGCTCTTGATCTCCTCAATTCGCGGGTTCAAGCGGTCGGTGGGGAGGGGGTCGGCCTCGTCGGCCGCCTTGAATCCCGAATTCCGACCCTCGGACCCCAAATCCGTCGGCATTTCGACGGGCGACTGCGGTTCGGAAAACGTGTCGCGATCCGCTCCGTGGCTGAACCCCGGATTCTCGTTTTCTATGGTGAAATCCGGCTCTTTTGGCTCCGGCAGGCCGCTCGCTTCGTTCTCCTCGGCTGCTGTTTTGTGCTCCTCCAGACGCCAAAAGACACGGCTTCCTGGTCCGAAGCCCTTTCGATAGCCCACGGCGCCGGCGATGGCCTTGGCCCGATAGACCACATGCCAGGGAATGCCCGCCTCGTTGGGCTGCGCTGCCGATTGGGGAATTAACGCGGCTGGCGGACGAACTGCAGCAGCAGGTGCTGAAGCAGAGATGATGCCGCGGCCTGTGGGCTTGCCACGATTGAACGGCGTTTTGCGTCTTTCGCTGAGATGTATCGACGCCAGGCGGGGCGCTGCTAAGATAGGGCATTCCGAGTCCCGATCGTTTTCAGGATCTGGCACTCAATGGGAAATGCCGGATCAGCCATTTCCCCATGAAACGCTCAACCAGGAGAAAGAAATGGCGACGAAACATTTCGATTCCGAGAACGCCCCCACGGTCACGCGTGAAGACCTTGTCGAGCTCCTCAATGAAGACCTCGCACGGGAATACCAGGCCATCATTTCCTATGTGGTCTATTCGCAGGTACTCAAAGGCGCCCAGTACATGAACATTGCCGCCGAGTTGGAAATACACGCGGGGCAAGAGCTTCAGCACGCCCTGATGATCGCCAAGCAAATCGATTATTTGGGAGGGATGCCGAAGGTGACGCCCAAGCCGGTCAAGACTTCCGACAAAGCCGAAGACATGCTTCGATTCGACCTGGAAAACGAGAATGAAACGATCCGCAACTATCGCCTACGCGTCCGCCAGTGCGAGGCGTTGAGCGAGTATGCCCTAGCGGAACAAATCCGCGACATCCTGGTGCAAGAGCAAGACCATCAAATCGCCTTGGCGACCGCCCTTGGACTCGAGGTTCCCGACGTCACCAAGCCGCAGAGGCGATAGCTTCATTCTTCGATCCACTGGCGAGCCATTTCGACATCGCTGGATTCGAAATACTTGATCTTGGCGGTGGTAAACGGCTTGCAAAACAACGACATTCCCTTTTCCCAGCGGGTTTCACCGACAATCGCCAGCCGTTCGATGTGGTTGAAGTGCTTCAGATCGAATTTGAAGTCTTCCCACATCGCGCCGGCGTCCCATCCGTGAAAATCGTGCATGATGAATAGAATCCGAATTTTGCCGTATTTCTTGATCGCCTCTTCGGTGCGCGGCACGAACGCCTCGTAGGCCTCCTTGGTCAATTTGCCTGTGGCGCGGACTTCCAAAACCTTGCCCGCGGCGAATTCCGTGATTTCCAACGACATCATGGCTCCTTTCGATTTTAACCGTCTGTTGGGAATGCCAGCGTCGACGATCCGCCTTCGGGCGGTTGCGTTCCGACCTCGCAGAAACGTGCAGTGTCTTAGGAACCCGCGTCCGTGGTCATGGTCGTGCTGATCGCCGTGGCTCTTGAACTCCGACTTATTGCTCATTCGCAGGATCCTTAAGAACGCGATCGGCCGTGGCGGCCTCCCGTCTCCGTCGTGAACGCTCCGAATTTCAACGGTCACCTCTCTGTGGCTGGCAGTAGGATTCTCGCCGCCGAACGCGTTGACGCGCTCGCACACGAGGGGCGATGACTCCAGAGGCAATTGCTGGGCCATTCACCATCGTTCTTCATTTTCACCGAGGTTCACAACTCGTGGTCCTTGGCACGGGCTTTGTACGCGTTTTTTCCATCGAGCCGCCGCCGCCGTTTCGCCTGGACTTGGCGGTCTGGACGCTGCGCCGCCCGGACAACGCCGTGGATCGCTGGGACGGCGAAACGTACCGCCGTGCATTGTCATTGCCATGATGCGTATAGCCAAGACGATATATGAAGACGTGGTCGCCGGCAGCCATAGCTTACATATCCTCACCGTGGAAAGCCGCATGAAACACGGCGACGGGACTGCTGCCGGAGGCGAGCATGATACCATCGGCAAAGCCGACCCACTCGCCTCGGTACTGGTCGAGGAGTTGGTCGCGGACAGCCCAGTAGCCCGCCTCGTTCTTGCGGCGGTCGGGGTGGATTTGCCGGGCGATCTCTGGGGGCTGTTGGTCGGCAATACTCTTCACGGGTCACCTCAGATGCATCGTACAAGCCTATCGATATTCTATTGCCGTTCGCAACATTAGTCGAACGCTGCCGGTATCATCTGGGCTTGTAGCCCCCTGCCATCCCCCACTGAAGGGACTGGTTCCCGCGCGTTTTTTTTCGCTTTAGCAACTCCATGTTAGCAAGAAATCAAGCGTCCTGATCGGCCTGGGGGCGGTTTTCTCGGGGATTTTGAGGTGTCCGCGGGGCGTGTCGAGGGAGAGTTCTTGCTCAAACGGGGCAAAGAGGCGCGATTTCGAGCGATTTTGGCCGAAAATGGACTCAAAACGAACAGTCGAAAGGGCCGGAAAGTCAGGCCGGAAAGCCTAACCTACGGCTGGTGAGCTGGGCGAGGTCGTCGAGCCAGCCGTCAATCCAGGCGCCCTGGTTGGCGTTGCGGTCGATGTGCGACAAGGCCTCAAGCGTGCGGTCGGCGCAGGCGGCGGCCGTCTCGGCGTCGCCACCCCAGGCGGCCCGCGCGATCTCGATCTGCCCGGCCAGTTCGGCGTCGTCCGCCGGCGCCGCGCCGCACAAGGCGCGGCAGACCTGGCGATAGAATTCGGCGGCGAAGGCGACGACCTGCCTCGCCCGCGCGCGGCGCGGAGGCGCTTCCTTGCCCGCCTCCTCGATGAAGGCCACCGTCAGCCTCGCCAGTTGCACGCTTTCCAACCGCGGCTGCGACAGCCTTTCAAGCAGTTGCCGGCGAAATGCCCAAAGCGCGGGGTCGGCCAACTCGCCGGCGCGCGCCAAGCTCCCCTGACTGTAGCGTGCCAGCCGCCGGGCCTCGGCCGGCTCGACAGCCTCGCCCCGCGCGCCCTGCGCCACCAGGAGCGCGGCCAGCACCTCTTCATCCAACGGACGGAAGCGGACGATCTGCGAGCGCGAACGGATCGTGGGCAATTGCCGGTCGATGCTCGTGCCAATCAAGATCAGCACCGAACGGGGCGGCGGTTCCTCGAGCGTTTTCAAGAGCGCGTTGGCGCCCTCCTCGTTGAGAAAATCGGCGTCGTCAATCACGGCGATTCGACGCCCGCCCATGAAGGGCTTGAGCGAAATGTCGTGGCACAGCCCCTCCGCCATGCGGTGTTCCTTGGAACCGATCAAGAGCGCCAGGGGAATCTCGCTTTTGTCGGCCGGCTTCGCCACGCGCAGCACGTCGGGGTGCGTGGCCGCCGCCACCTGCGCGCAGCTCGGACAATGACCACATGGCTCGAGTCGCTCGGGCGGCGCCGCCGGACAGAGCAACGATTGGGCCAGCTTCAACGCGAACGCGTGCTTGCCAACGCCCGGCGGCCCGACGAACAGAAACGTGGTCGCCAAACGGCCTCGCTCGAGACCGCGGCGGAACCGCTCGACCACGTCGTCGTGTCCCTGAATGCCTTGCCAACTCATGCCGTGCAGTTTAGCGGCGGAAGGGCGGCGGGAAAAGGAGCGGATGGCGAGAAGTCTATGAGGCGAGCGGCAACACCCGCTCGGCCGCGCGCTGAATCCCAGCCGCCACATCGTCGATCGAACGCGAGGCGTCGATGACGACGATCCGCTCGGGACACCGCGCGGCCTCGGCCAGGTAGCCGGCGCGTACGGCGGCGCGAAAGGCGGCGCCCTGCTGTTCCATGCGGTCGAGCGGCCGGTTCATACGCCGCGCGGCCTCCGCCTCCGGCAGGTCGAGCACGAACGTCAAGTCGGGTGCCAGTCCGGCCGTGGCGACCTGGCCGACCTGCCAAACACCGTCGACGTCGAGCCCGCCGGCGTGCCCCTGATAGACCACGTTCGCCAAGAGGAAGCGGTCGGAGACGATGGTCTTTCCCTGGGCCAGCGCCGGCGCGATGACCTCGTCGACAAGCTGCGCGCGGGCGGCCATGTAGAGCAGCATCTCGCTGCGCCGGGCGATCGGCGTCGAGCGTGAATCAAGCAGAATCGTGCGCACCGCATCGCCCAGAGCGGTGCCGCCCGGGTCGCGGCATGCGACCACGTCGAGACCGCGCCGGCGAAGCCAGTCGCAGAACCGACCGATCTGGGTCGTCTTGCCGCCGCCGTCGATGCCGTCGAAGGAGAAGAACATAGGCTGGTCATTGGAGAAAGGAGAAAGGAGAAAGTGCTTCTCGCTACCCGCGCAGTGGGTCGGCGGAGCGTGGCAACAAGGAACGTCGCCTACCGAGCCCGCCATCCATCACTTTCTCCTTTACTTTCTCCTGCTTCCGCGTCACTTTCTCCTTTCTCCTTTCTACTTTCTCCTGCTTCCCCGTCTCCTACTTCGTCATCTTCCCCGACATGACTCACCCGCACGACGTTGGCCGTGGCCGACTGGTCGCCGCCGGAGGCCTGCTCATCGGGACCAGCCGAGTCGAAGCGCGGGCCGCGCAAGGTCTGCGGCTCCCGCGCGCCGTCGTTGCCGTCTTCGCCGTCGAACGTCGGCCTGCCATCCGGCGAGCCGGGCGGATCGCCGGGCGAGGTCGCGTCGGGCGAATCCGGCATCCCATTGTCGGGCGTCGGCACCACTTCCTTTTGCTTCGCGTCGTCGCCAATGATTTGGCTGTTTTCGAACTCCCCTCCCGGCTCGTTCATACGCTGCAGAAGGGGACCGCGGCTGAAGACCTTGGGCTTCGTGAAGCCGTAGTTGACGAACAAGGCCGCGTCGCGCTCGCGGGCGCGTTTGCGCGCGTCGAAGTAGGCCTTCGCGGGCCACGGCCCTTCGGCCAGTTGAATGCCGTTGTACTCCAACAGCGAGTTCTTGCGAAAGTGAACTTGCAGGATCGCCACATTGTAATCGACCAAGGCGCGGTAGTAAGCGATTTCCGCGTCGGCCAGCCGGCGCTGGGCGTCGAGCAGCATGTCGAGCGTGGCCGTGCCCGCGTCGACGGCGGCCTCCACCGCGTTCACCTGACGCGCCGCGGCCACGCGCCGGTTGAACGTGGTCACGCTCACCTGGTAGTTGCGGTCGAGATCCCGGATGGAGTTGGTCATCAGGTGGGCCACTTCCAACTCCTGGTCCTGGAGTATGGCCCGCGATGCCGCCAAGGCCATCTCGGCGTTCCGCACGCCCGCCATCGCCAGGCGGAACCCGATGGGCATCGTGAAGTTCAATCCGAGTTGCCAATTCGGGAACTGGCCGGCGAACAGGGTGTTGACGGAGCCCGAGCCGCGGTTGAGCGCGCCCGGGGCGTTCGCGACGTAGGATTGACCGTTGTAGTTCACCATCTGGTCGCCGAAGCCGCCCCAACGATACAGGGCCTGAGCATCGAGCCGCGGCATCAGATAATTTCGCGATGCGATCAGGATCAGTTCGTTTTTCTTGACGACCCATTTTTGCTTGCGCAATTCGACGCTTCGATTGAGGGCTTCGGGCAGGATCTCGCTCCAGTCGAACTTGACCTCGGCCGTGGTGGGCTCATCCTTGGGGCGGATCAGGCGGCCGTCGGTCGGGGCCAGGCCCATCATGTAACGCACCCGGCTCTCGGCCGTGTACAGCAAGCCGAGCGAGTTCTCGACCTGGGCGCGGAACAGGAAGTATTGCTCGCGCGCCTGGGCTTCCTTCTCGGCCTCACCCCCCTTGGTGCCGCTCTCGTACAGAGCGTAGACCTTGCGCCAGGTTTGCAGCGCGCTGTCGCGGCCGGCCTGAACGGCGTTCAGGTTGCGGTAGTTGTAGTAAAGATCCCAGTAGGAACGCTCCAGGTCGCCGCAGAAGTTCCGCACGCCGGCCTCGAAGTCGGCCAACGTGATATCGACGTTGATCCTCGCCAGAACCACGCCGTTGTAGGTGTAAGGCAGGCTGTTCGGGTTCTGGATCGGGCCGGTGGTGCCCTGGCCGGCGAAGATGCCGGCGTTGCTGTTGGGACCGGCGATGCGGTTGAAATCCAACCCGGACCCCTGCAACAACGGGTGCCGGATTTCGGCTTCGATGTCGCTCTGAAAGGCGCTGGGGAACTGGTTCGAGGGGTTGTTGTTCTGGGTGTAATAGTTGTGTTGCCGCAGAAAGTAACGGCTGCCGTAGGCGGATACCTTGCCAATTTCCGATTGTTGTTGAGCGTAGTCCTGGTTCAAGACCGGCGCGGAAAAGCCGGCGAAGAACAGGTTCTGCGGATTGTTGGTGTTCTGCCAGAACAATTGCGAATTGATCTGCGCGTCGAACTGGCTCAGGGCCGCTTCCACGCCGGTGGACGAACTTTCCTGGATCGCCGGGTTGTAGATCGTTTGCTGGGTCTGGCCTTGACCGAGCGAACCGGTGCCGCCAAGCCCAATGGTGTTGGATTGCAGCAACTGGCCGGTCGGCGCGATCGTCTGGTTCGAAGCCGGCAGACCTGGCGTGAAGAGCAGACCGCCCAGGTTGCGCAACACCTTGGCGTTGGCCAAGGCGGTTCGCATGGCCTCTTCGAGCGTGAGATCCCAATACTCTTTGACGTTCGGGTTACTCAGCGTGAACGGCTCTTTGGCGTCCTCGGCGTCGGCGAGGCGGGCGTTATCCTCGTCGGACACCTCGATTTGGGTGGCCATCCCCTTGTAATGCGACATGTCCTTGTCGTCGAACAGGTACACCGGTTTGCTCGGGGTACAGCCGCTCGCGACGATCATGATCGAAGTCAAGACCGCCCAAATCGTGCGAAGTCGCCGGTTCATCGATTTCCATCCCTGATTCGGTTGTGCCACACAGGCTACGATCCGAGCGCAGCCTCGTCGGAATCATCGGCGAACTTTGTATCGGCGTCATAATCGGCAAACTTGGAAGAATCTTTGCAATCGGCAGTATCGGCTGGGATCTCACCAGAAAACGCAAAGTACGGCAACGGCAACAAATACCCCAGATCGCCGCTCGCAGGCAGATTTCTCGTTCCCACGCTCTGCGTGGGAACGGCTCCGCGGACGCTCCGCGTCCCCGTTTCCAGCGGCGTGCTCGGTCGTAACCGTAACGATATCGCCTCCCAAGTCATATTCTTCATGACGGCCGAGGGAGCGTTGATATAAGTTGATATAAAGCGCTGTACAACGGCGCCAAAATAGATGAAGATGTGTTGATTCGTTGCTTGTCGGTCTGGCTTGGATGATTTTCAACCCCTTTCAACGTGCAAACAGGGGGCTAACGCCCCCCGCTCGCCTTGCCCTTAGGAGCATCAACGTGCGACGTGCCTTTTTCATGGCGGTGGGCCTGCTGGCGGCATCCGGCGGCCTGTTTTCCGCTGTATCCGCCGTCGAGAAACGGCCACAAGCGCCAAACGGCAAAGCGGTAGCGGGCATAGACCGGTCGGCGGGCATAGACCGGTCGGCGGGCCTTGATGAGATCTTGAATGCCGAGAACGAAGGCCGCGCGCTCCAGGTAGCCGGGGTGGTCGACGACCTGGCCTTTCTTCGTCGGGTCACGGTCGATCTCATCGGCCGGATTCCCAAAGCCGAGGAAATCGACGAATACCTGGCCCTGCCCGTCGCCCAGCGCCGGGCGTCGATGGTCGATAAGCTACTGGCCGACGAGCGTTTCGCCGATCGCTGGACCGTCTTCTTCGGCGACATGTTGCGTCTGCGCTCCCAAGCCGACGGCGGGGCCGCCCTGACGGCCTACGTTCACCGCTGCATCGCGGAAGGCGTGCCGTTTGACGTGATGTGCCGCCAACTCCTGTCGGCCAACGGCAAGGCCGGCAAGGTGCCCGAGGTGGGTTTCGTGCTCAACGATGGCGCCGATCCCATGGCCTTGGCCGCGGCGACGGCCCAGGTGTTCATGGGCATCCGCATCTCGTGCGCTCAATGCCATGACCATCCCTTCGATGTCTGGAAGCGCGAGCAGTTCTACGCTCTGGCGGCTTATTTCGGAAAAACGCGGCGAGTCGAAAGCTATTTGACCAAAGCGATCTATACGACCGAAAGCGACCAGACGGTGGTGCTCTGGCCACCCGAGGGCAAAGCGGCCGAGGAAGACCGCAAGCCGATGCAGCCCGCCTTCCCCTTTGCCCTCGATTCGGAATCGCCCACGCCGTCGCACGTCGCGCGGTTCGTGGCTTTGCGCACAGCCGCGGCGGAGAAGTTGACTCAGGATTCGCTGCCGAAGGAAGCCACGGTCGATGACCTGTTGTCCGATGCGGGCGATAGGGCCCAACAACTGGGCAGCGGCGCCGAGGAGTCGTTCGACGTGGCCGGCGAGGCGAAGCGCGACGCGAGGAATCTCAAAGTCGAGCAGGATCTGTACCGCGCCAGCCAGTTGCGGCATGAACTGTCGGAGCTCGTCACCAGCCCGCGCAATCGCTATTTTTCGCGCTCGCTGGTGAACCGCCTCTGGGCCGAGTTGATGGGCCGTGGCTTCGTCGAACCGATCGACGATTTCAGCGACCACAATCCGCCGAGCCACCCGCGGACGCTCGACTTCCTGGCCGATGAGTTCGTCGCCCGCGGTTTCGACCTCCGCGCCGCGGTCAAACTGATTGTTACCAGCGACGCCTACCAGCGCGGTCACCTGGCGGGTCTTGACGAAACGGCGCGCCGCGAGGCCGAAGAGGCGTTCGTGGCCGCCCCGACACGGCGCATGCTTTCGGAAGCGATGTTCGATAGCATGGTGCTGGCGGGCCACTTGTTCGATCCCAAGTACCCCGCCGGCGAGAACGTCAAGACCGTGCGGGCCATCGTCCAGGTGCCGGTCAAGCGCGAAGGTGTCGCCGGAAAGTTGAACGGCAAAAATGACAAGTCCATGGCCGGTATGCAGGCCATGGCCAAGCCCGTCGTGCAGACCGGCTACGACCTGGAATCGGCCATCGAAGTCGATTTCGACAAGCTGCTGGCCGAGGAGGACGAAGCTCCCGAGGTCGAAAAAATGGCCGCTGTTTCGCAGGAAGAGCTCGAAGCGCAGATGATGACAAAGCGCGACATGCGATACATCGAGCGCGTCGTCGAGACCGAGATCGACGACAACCCCGTGTTCACCAGCGCCCTGCGGATGGCGGCGCCGGCATTGCCCAACCACTTCTTGCGGGTCTTCGGTCAGCCCTCGCGCGACTCGCTGGGCGAGCACCGCGACGCCAGCCCCTCGATGCGGCAGGCATTGATGATGCTCAACGGCCGGCTGACGCACGAAGCGTCGCGGGTGGGCAAGTTCGAGCCCATGTTCAAGCTGGTCGTTGGAAAGCAAGCCGACCTGGCGGCCGCCGTGAAGTTGGCCTACCGCGAGATCTTGACTCGCCAGCCGTCGGCCGAGGAGATGGCCGACGCCAAGGAAATCATCGGCGATGCCGAGAACCCGCGCGAGGGAATGGCCGACCTGCGCTGGGCGCTGTTCAACTGCCACGAATTCCGATTTTTACCGTAGGGTGGGCACCGCCCACCAACCCAATGTGCGCAAGATAGTTCGGATGATCGAATCGAGAGGTTAGTGGTCAGAGAGTAGATGTCAGGATCTTGGTGCTACTCGTTCCCCAAGCCCAGGGGCGCTAGGTCGTATATCGCGGCCGCGGAAGGGCCGAAGATGTGTTCCCACGCGGAGCGTGGGAACAAGGAGAGCAAGACACGTAGGGTGGGACGTCCCACTTGACAAGCCTTCATGCCCGGCGGCGCTCGGGGGTGTCGCGGAGCGTGGGAACATGACGCCGGGGCATCGCTGACGCTCTGCCCCAGCCACCGTCTAACCCCTAACCCCTAACCTCTAACCCCTAACCCCTAACCCCTAACCCCTAACCCCTGCTTGGGAGCCTCCTTATGTCGAGTTGCTTGGACTACCGCGTCACCCGCCGCAGCCTGCTGGGCACCGCGGGCGGAACCTTTCTGGGGCTGCAAGTCCGTAATCTGCTGGCCTTTTCGGGCAGCAGCCACAAGCCGCTGGCGGATCATGTGATTTTGTTCTGGAACGGCGGCGGCATGAGCCACATCGACACATGGGATCCGAAGCCGGGCCGGCCGACGCAAGGCGAGTTCGAGCCGATCGACACCTCGGTGAAGGGCGTGCGGATCTCGCAGATTTTCCCGCAATTGGCCAAGCAGATGGACAAGGTGGCTTTGATTCGTTCGATCGCCGGCACGAATGGCGACCACGGCCGCGCGACCTACCAACTTCAGACCAGTTACAACCAGAGTTCAAACTTGCAACACCCTGGCTTCGGCTCGGTCGTGGCGCACGAATGTTCGCCGCTGGGCGATCTGCCGGCGTATATTTCGATCAGCGGTTTCGCTCCCAAGGCCGGTTACTTGGGACAAACCTGCGAAGCCTATTACGTGGGCCGTCCGGGCGAGAAAGATCCCTACCTGGCGTTCCCCGAGGGGATCGCCAAGGTCCGCGGCAACAAGCGGCTCGACGTGCTGTCGCGGATGAACGCCAAGTACACCAGCAGGCTGCCGAGCAAGACGCTCGATTCGACGCAGACCTCGGTGGCCGACGCGGTCAAACTGATGAATAGCCCGGCGCTGGAAGCCTTCGAGTTCGACAAGGTCGAGCCTGAAATCCGCGAGAAGTACGGCGAGACCGAGTTCGGTCGCGGCGCCCTGCTGGCGGGCCGGTTGGTCGAAAACGGCGTCCGCTTCGTGCAGGTCAACCGCGGCGGCTTCGACGTGCATCAGCGCGCGTTCCCCGCCATGGAAGCGCACGGCGAGGTGATGGACCCGGCCCTGGCCTCGCTGATCGAAGACCTTCACCAGAGCGGCAAGCTCGAGAAGACGTTGGTCATCATGCTGAGCGAGTTCGGCCGCACGCCCAAGATCAACAAGGACGCGGGCCGCGACCACCACGCGGCCGTGTTCAGTTGCCTCCTGGCCGGCGGCGGCATCCGCGGCGGGATGGTCATCGGCTCGTCGGACGAGGACGGGTATCAGCCTCAGGACCGCCCGGTGGCGGTGCCCGACATCCACGCCACGCTTTGCCATGCCTTGGGTATCGACCCCAGCAAGGAAGTCATGACTCCCTTGCAGCGGCCGATGAAACTGGTCGAGAACGGCAAGCCGGTGATGGAGTTGTTCGGCTAGAAGTCAGCTAGAAGCCATCGTAGCGTGGGCTTTAGCCCGCGTTTGTTGTGGGGCCCCGTAATCTGGAACGCCACTCCGGTGGAATGGCGTGCTTGAGTTTAAGGAGTTTTCGTCCGGTGAGGTGGAGATAGCATCCGTATCAACGAAATAGCGTCTTAGCCAACCTACCCACTGGCGTACCACATCCCGCGGACGCCTCTGCGAGCGGACCCAACAAGGCCAGGTCGTGTCGCCGTCTCGGCTGACAGGGCAGGCGGGACGCCTGCACCACAAGACCACGGCACGACGGTGCGGCGGCGCCGCTTGTCGGCGTTGCAGAGACAGGTTACGGTGGAAGATTGTCAACTCGTGGGGCTTACAGACGCAGCGCGAAAGGCGGAGTGGAGATGCGAACGAAACGGCCGCCGCGGAGAGTTTTTTTTCGACGATCCGCTCCAAGGCTAGGATGGCAAGTCTCGGCTTGGCTCTGTTGTTGGATGGCGGCCGGTCCCTGGACGGCGGCTGGCTTCGCTCAAGAAGCCCAGCCCGCCGCCGACGGCGCGACGCCCGCGCGAGGTTCGCTGGTGGAAGATCGCGCCGCGGTCAAACTGCTCGAGGCGGGCGACGCGCGCTACGACGCCGACGAATTCACCAAGGCGGTGGAAGTTTGGCAGTCGGTGATCGAACGCTATCCGCGCAGCAAAGTCCGATTCCCCGCCCACATGCGGCTGGGCAATTACTTGCTGCGGCGCGAGCGGGCCTACGATCGGGCCCGTATTCATTTCGAGGCCGCGGCCGGCGACGACAACCGCGACGAGGACGTGCGCGCCGAGGCCACGCTGAAGCTGGGCGTCTGCTTCTATGAAGCCCGCAATTTCGGCAAGTGCTTCACCGTGATGCGCGAAGTGATCGAAAAGTTTCCGGTCAGCGCGCAGGTGAACCAGGCGTACTACTACATCGGGTTGGGGCACTTCCAACTGGGCCACTACAGCCGGGCGATCGATGCCTTGGAAAAGGTCGGCACGGCCCTGTCGAGCGACGAGGGAAAGATCGAAAAAGTCGAGATGGGCAAGCGGTTGTTCGTGAAGATCGACGACGCCGACCTCGCCGCGCTCGAACCGGGTCAGAACGTCAAGGTGCGCTGCGAAACCCTGGCCGGCGACGCCGAAACGGTCGAGTGCTTCACCGTGGGGCGGAACGTGCGCGTGGTGCTCGGTTCGGTGCTCACGGCGCTGGGCAAGCCGGCACCGGACAATGGGCAACTGGAAGTGAACGGCAACGACAAAGTCAAGGTCAGCTACCTCGACGCCCACACCGGTGACCGCCAGTTCGACCGGCCGGTCATCAAGGAGATCGTCGTGGTGGGCGATGCCGTGGTCGAAATCACCGACGGCGCCTTCAGCGAGACGTTGCGGGGTGTGGTGTTGGGGCGCGAAGTGAACGTGCAAATCGCCGACCCCGACCACGACCTGACGGACACCGCCGAGCAAATCAGGGCCGTGGTCGAGGTCTACCGCGAGAAGACCGCCGACGAGTTGGAGGCCGAGCAGGCCCAGGCCGTCGCCCGGCAAGTAGGCGCCGCCACGGAGGTGCCGTCGGTTGAACGGGCCGACCAGCCGGAGGTGGATCCTTACAAGCGAATCGATCGGGTCGAAGTGACGCTGGTCGAGGCCAAGATCACGCGAGAACTGCCCACGTTGCCGGAGTCGGGGGAGCCGGAAGCCAGGAGTCAGAAGTCAGGAGCCAGGAGCCAGGAGTCATCGGTCAAGACGGGCACCAAGGCGATGCTCACGGCCGCCGACGAAAAGTCGGTCAAGACGGCGGCCAGGCCGGTCGACGACGGTACGATCCACTCGGGCGTGTTTCGGGCGATCGTCTCACTGGCCAAGAGCGACACCGTGATTGAGGGCGACAACGTCTTGCAATCGCTGCCCGGCGACATGGTGCGGGTGACTTACCTCGATGAGAGGAATACGGACGACGCGCCGCGGACGATTTCGGTCCAGGCACGGGCCATGGAGGGAAACCTGGGGGGCGTGCGCGTGACGCGGGCGCAGATCTCCGATCAGGAATTGCGAATCCAGACCCAGCTCAAGACGTCCAGCGCGCTGACGAACATCGGCAACCGCTACAAGGAATTCGGCCTCAAGAAGAACGCCGAGGCGAAGTACGCCCAGGCCCTGACGGTGTGCGAGGACATCTCCGACGACGCCCGCCGGCTGGGCGGCCACCTGCTGGAAGACACCTACGTCCAGTTGTGGAAGATCTACTACGAAATGGACAAGCTCGAATTGGCGGCGGCCATGTGCCAGCGATTGCAGCAAGAATTCCCCAACAGCGGCTTTGTCGACGACGCCCTGCTGCAACTGGCCGACGTGGTCCGCAAGCAGGGCGATTTGCAGCGGGCGATCGGCATTTACGATCGGTTGGTACAAATGAAGACCAGCCAGCTTCGCGGCGAAGCGCAGTTCGGCATCGCCGAATGCTACGAGACGATGGCCAAGCAGGCCACCGGGCAGGGCGCCGCCCAACTGTTCGACCGTGCCTTCCAGGAATACAAGAAGGTCTTCGACGGCTTCCCTGAAAGCGGCCGGGTCGGCGAGGCGGTGGCCAAAATGGCCAACTATTATTACCAGCAGAAGGATTACGCCCGCGCCGTCGATATTTTCGAGACCGTGTTGGCCGACCATCCGGACGCCAAGTTCCTGGACGTGATCTTGTTCAACTACGGCCGCTGCTTGTACCGCATGGAGCGCAAGGGCGAAGCGCGGAGGCAGTTCGACCAGTTGATCGGCGAGTTCCCGGAAAGTCCGTTGGCGGCCGACGCCAAGAAGATCTCCGAGGCGCTGGCCAAGAGCGGGTTCTGAGGAAAGGATGAAGGATGAAAATTCTGTAGGGAACGCCCTCCGTCCCTCATTCCCACGCTCCAGCGTGGGAACGAGCACCGTAGACCTCACGCTCCGCGTGAGGGAACATCACGCGGAGCGTGATGACTACGGTGGCCGCGGAGCGGCCGGGGGAATGGCGCGACACCAACGAATGGGTTTGAATTTCTATGCGTCAATTCATGTTTTGCTTCGCGTGGTGCCTGTGTATGTCGCCGGCGGCGGTGGCGTTGGCCCAAAAGGCCAACCCCAAGAAGCCCTCGCCCAAGAAAGCCCCCGCGGCGGCGGCCGACGTCAGCGACGACGAGGTGAGCGCGCACGCGTCGCGACTCGAGGGCGAACTGGGCAAGGTGCGCGACACGTCGCCCGAGGCGGCCGACATCATGCTCGAATTGGTCGACCTGTACCACGCCCACGGCCGCGTCTTCGGCCTGATTCGCGTCGGCCAGAACTTCGTCAACCTGCACCCCACGCACGCCCAACACGGCGAGGTGATGCTCAAGCTGATCGACGCCCTGGTGGCCACGTCGCGCAACAAGGAAACGACGGCCATGTGCCGGCAATTCATGCAGCGGCATCCCAACGGCGATCCATGCCCGCGTTTGGAGATCGTGCTGGCCGGCGCGCTGGAACAGATTCCCGACCTGCCCGGGGCCGCGGCGGCGCACGAAGCCGTCTGGAAGCGGCACGGAAACGATCCGGCGGGGCGGGAAGCCGTGATCCGGGCGATCGCGATCCATGCGGCGCTCAACTCCAAGGAAACGCTCTCGCGGGCGGCAACCTTGGGCGAGGCGCTGCTGGAGCAGTTGCCCGCGAGCGAGTTCGGCAACGAGGCCGGCTATGACGCGGTGCAATACTGGTATCGGGCCGCCGAGTACGCCAAGAGCAACACGGCCGGCAACAAGCTGCTGGTCAAGGGAAGCCTCGCCGATCCGAAGCTGCTGGCCGTGCTCCATGGCACGATGGCTCAGAGCTACGCGAACCTTGGACAATGGACCAACGCCGCCGAGAGCCTGCGCAAAGCGCGCGCCTTGGCGGACAGCCCGGAACTGCACGGTCGTTTGATCGTCGCCCTGCACAACTCGGCCTGTACGCCGGCCGAACTCGAGCCGGTGGTCAACGAGTACGCGCAAAAGTACCCGGCGCGTCCCGACCGTTTTTCGTACCGGTCGTATTTGCCGCCGGCGTACGTGCGCGGCAACGACCCCACGCGCGCGTTGGCGATCATCGCCGAGTTGTTGCCCGTTGAAGCGGTGGCCAACGACATGACGGGCGTATTCATCCGCAGCAACGGCAATGAGCCGGCCAAACTGGCCGAGACGGAGCGGGTTTTGTTGGCCGCGTTGGCCAAGAACCCGGCGCAAGCCACCTACCTACGGTATCACCTGGCCCTGACGCTTTACCGCGACCTGATGAAAGACGTCAACAAGGCGCGGCAGGTGGCCCGCGAACTGGTGACGCTATCGCCGTCGCCCGACGGCTATACCGCCGGGCCCATGTCGTGGTTGCTCTACAACGAGCCCAACGAGCGGGAATTCCAGGCCGACGCGCGGCGGTTGCTCAAGGTGCGGGCCGACAACGTGCAATGGACGGCGCACCGCGCGTTCTTGCCAGGCTGGTGCAAGGAAGCCTCGGCCAACCCCGAGCACAAGGCCCGCGCCGCCTGGGCCCAGGCCCAGGTCGACGCGCAGGATCAGGATCCGCTCTTCAAAGACTGGCTGGCCGGCGAGAGCAGCGACATGCCCACGGCCCGCGCCGCCCGGGCCCGCCTGCTGGTTCCCGCGCGCGAAGCGGCGCTCAGCGACCCGCAGGCGTGGGCGCTCTTCCAGGCCCAGGGGCATAGCTATCGCTACTACGGGCCGGCCGAGGACCGCGCCGTGGCGGTCGACGTCTTTTCGCGCATGGCCGCGCGTTTCCCGAAGGACTTTCAGGCCGCCGTGACGTGGATGGAGGTGACGTTCGATTATGGCACGCCCGCGGCGGCCAAGGCCGCGGCGGTCCACATGCTTTCGTTCGAGCCCCCCTCGAACCTGCCCGACGCTTGGCGGCGGATCATGGGCACGGCCGACCGCGCCGCGGACCCCGCGCTGGTCAAACAAGCTTACCAGTGGATCGAAAACTCGCAGGCCCAATACGGCCTCGACCCGGTCTATTCCACCACGATCGGCGACGTGCTCGAGAAGCACGGTATGAAGGCCGAAGCCCTGGCGTACTGGCGGCGCGCTGTGCCGTTGAACCGCGATTACCACGAATCGAGAACCTGCGCCGAGCGGGTCGCGATGCGGCTGGAGGCGGCCGAGCGCACCGCCTATCTGCTGGACCTGCTCAAGACCCCCTGCGACTTCCACGGCGCTTACGCGATGATGCTGGCCGCCGACTACCTCAAGGCGGGCGATCTGGACCGTTTTGAAAAGACGTTGCGCGATTCCCGCGTTCTGCAAGATACTCGCCCCTTGCGCAGTTGGGGCATGGAGGAGTATCCGCCGCAAACCTGGGTGGATCAGTACCGCGCCGACCTGAAGGCCGGCGAGGACGACAAGCGACACGTGTTCCGCGTCGTCCACGAAATGCGATTGGGGCGTCCCTCGGCCGCCGCGGCCTTGGCCTTCTTCGAATTGCCTCCCAAGAAACCTCTGGCGCCGATCCAGCGGCTGCTGGTCATTCAAAGCACGACGACCGAGGTGGGCGATATTTATCTCGACTGGGACCGGCTGATGGTGTACGGCCAGGCCGCGATGGCCCGCAAGGACTACGAAGCCGCGGCGGCGCTCTTGACCGGCATGCTCGCGAACATTCCCAACATTGACGAGGGACGCAAGCAGGCCGGGCGCGAGATGGTCGGCCAGAGCTACGCGCGAATGGGCGCGGCCGGCTTTTCGATCGACGAGACCAGCCCGATCGCGCCCTTGCTTCAGGCCGCGCTGTACCTGCGGCTGGGCGACGAGCGGCTGGCCTACGAAGCCTACAACGCGAACCGTCCGCTGTTCGACGCGCACCGCGGCGAGGTGCCCGTCGACCTTTTGCGGTTCGTATGCGAAAGCCACATCGCCGCCGGCGGCGACGAGAACCACGAACGGGCCGAGGAGATCCTGCGCGGCTGGCTGGTGAAGAACAGCGAGGTCAAGGAGATCGACGACGGCGCCAAGGCCGGTATTCAGTTGCTTCTAGCCAAGAACTACTTCAAGTCGCAACGTTTCGACGTCGCCCGCGGCGAATACACGACCGTCCTCAACCGCTGGCCGGCGACTCCGGAGGCCGTCGAGGCCGATTTCGGCATCGGCGAAAGCTACATGGCCCAGAAGGTCTACGACCAGGCCGAAACGGTTTTTGAAAAGCTTTCGGGCAGCCTCGACCGCGACGTGGTGATTCGCGCCGAATTCCTGCGTGGCGTGCTGGCCAATCGGCGCGGCGACCGCGATGAAGCCCGCGAGATCTTCCGAAGCGTGCTCGACCGGGTGCCCAGCGTCGAGCTGGCCAACCAGGCCCTCTTCAACCTTGCCGAAGTCTATGGCGCCGAACAGCGCTATATGGATCAGCTCGAACTGCTCCGCACGGTCGGCCGGTTGGGTCGCACGAGCCAACGCTGGCACTCGCCGGGCACGGCGCTGTCGATCGTGGTGCAGGACAGCGACCTGGGCATGAGCCGCGGGCACGGCAAGATTCCGGTCAAGGTGACGACCGAGCCGGGCGGTGACGAGGAAATCATCTATCTTTACAGCGGCGGTGCCGGCAAAGGTCTGTTCCGCGCCGATCTGGAGACGCGCCTGGGGCAGGTCAGCCAGCACGACAAGGTGCTCGAACTGACCGGCAAAGACACGATCAAGTGCGACTACCCCGACGAATTCAAGGCCGAGTTCCGCTCGGTCCCCCTCTCCGACGCCGAAATCAAGATCGCCTCGAATGCCAAGTTCGAAGCCTCCAGCGGCAAGATCATCGATGAGGAACAGGAGACCTTCAGCGAGCGACTGCAACGCGAAGCCCGCGAGGAGGAAGCACGCCGGCACATCGCCGAGAACCGGCCCAAGAACCAGGTCAAGCCCGGCAACTTGGTTTACCTGCGCGTGCAGGATCCGGATCGCGACCTTTCCGACGAGCCCGATCGGGTGCTGGTCAAGTTGGCCGCCAGCGGCGGCGACGAGGTGCAAGTGGCCTTGCTGGAAAACGGCCCGCACAGCGGTGTTTTCGAAGGCACGGCCCCGACCGGAGAACTGCCGGCCGGCGCGCTGGCCGGCGACACCTCGATCGGCCACAACCCGCTCATGGCCATCGACCAGGATCCTGGCACAACCTGGTTGAGCAAGCCCGACGGCGCCACGCCCAAGTGGCTCTCGGTCGACATGAAGGATCTCAAGTTCGTCGACCACGTCACCATCTCGACGCCCAACGCCGCGCGGCAAGCGCCGCGGCGGGGCGACATCGAAGGCAGCAACGACGGTCGCTTCTGGTTCCGGCTGGCCAGCCAGCCGCCGCTTGCCGGCGTCGAGCCGGTGGCCGGCGAGTTCGGTCACATGACGTACCGGGTTTATGCCGGGAACTACGCGGGCACCACCGAGTGGAACCAGATCGTCACGCTCACGAAGAACACCAAGCCCCTCGAGGAGGGCGAGGTCGACCAGTTGGCCTGGAAGAAGGCGGACGGCGGCGAACCATCGAAGCAGCCCTACGCGGTCGTTTGGCATGGCAAGCTGGTGCAGCCTCGGGCCGGCGCGGCACGCTTCGCCGTGCGCGGCAGTGTGTCGGCCCTGGTGCTCGACGGCCGTTTGGAAATGGCCGTCGGGCCGGGCAATCGCACGGTCGACGTCTGGCTGGAGCCGGGCACACACGACCTGACGATCTTCGCCGGCATGAACACCGCCGCCGAAGGGTCCGACGTGCTTTGGGCGCGCGAGAACCACAACGCGGTCCAAGTGGTGCTGGCGCCCTTCCGATCGTCCGATTTCGACCTCGCCCAGGCCGCCGCCAAGCCCGCCCTGGTACGCCAGGCGGCGGCGGTCAAAATCGACGACGGCGTGTGGGACTTCAAGTTCGAACCCATCGAGTTGCGGCATGTGCGGTTGATCGTCAAGGAATACGTCGGCGAAGCGGTGGCCGTCAACCAATTCACCATCCGCGGCGACGAGGAGGACGAGCAATTCGTGCCCACCACAGCCGACGTCCTCTCGCTGGCCGGCAACGAAATCCTGGAAATCGCCGGCGGCGACGTGATCACCGCCGGCTACACCGACGAATTCACGCAGAACGCCTCCGGGCAGGGGCAATTGCTCACCAGCGAGCTGACGGCCACGTATTTCAACGGCGGCGTCAACTCAATCAGCTACGACTTCGTCCGCGAGGCCAACGGACAGATCAGCACCATCCGCAAGCAACTTATCCGCATCGATCCGGGCGACCGGTTCATCATCGAAGTCGTCGACTACGACCAGGATCAGACCGACAAGCCCGACACGATTACGATGCAAGTCTCGGTGAACGACGGCGAACCGCTCGAACTGACGGCCCAGGAGACGCTTCCCTATTCGGGCATATTCACCAAGGAAGTCGACACCAGTGCCCAGCCGGAGCAAGGCAAGCTGACCGTCAAGCCGGGCGACCGCATTGATTGCGCCTACCACGACGCCCAGAACACCTTTCCTGGCCATGCCGTGCCGCGCGAGACGATCGTCTACGTGACCGAGCCGAGCCAGGCCCGCATGCGGATCGTCGAAACCCGCATCATCCGTCCGCCCCAGGGGACCAAGGAACCGCCCACATTCGTCTACTTGCCGGCGAGTGGAAAGCCCGACGAAAAGGACGTGGCCCATGTGGCCTTCGAGGTGCCGTTGACGGTCGAGGTTTACGATCCCGACGCGGTCCGCGACAGCGGCAGTACCGTGACCGTCCACTTGCAAACCACCGATGGAGCGACGATCGACGTCGACTGCGCCGTGTCGAGCGCTTTGTCCGACGTGCCCGACAACGATGATTACACCGGCTACCCCATGCGCTGGGCGCTGGAAGAGGGCCGGTTTATCGGGCAGTTGGTGCTGCAATTGGGCGGCAAACACAGTCCCAATATCGTGCCGCTGTCGGCGGGCATGCCGCGGAACCTGATCGGCCGCGCCCGCACCGGCGACGAAAAAACCGACAAGGCCCCCCTGGGCGGTGAAGCGCTCATCACCGGCGTGCTGAATCTCAGCGGCAAGGACGTGATCACGGCCACCTACGCCGACGCCAACCGACCTGACGGTGAATCGCGCGAGCTGGCCGCCAAGGCCCGGTTGATCGCCAACGCCACGCTGGCCTGTACCGACCGCGACTACGAGAAGGACGTTTCGCGGCTGCATGTGGGCGAGAAAATGTTCCTGGTCGTCAGCGACGCCGACCTGGACGTTTCCGACGATCGCGACGTCGCCGGCGTCGAAATCACGACGCAGCAGGGCGACGAGGAAACCGTCGAGTTGGAGGAGACGCTGGCCCATAGCGGCGTGTTCACCGGCTCGGTCACGCTCAAGCCCGCCGAGAAGCCCACGCCCGGCAACCTGTCGGCCGACGACCCGGTCGTCGAAACGTACTTCGGCGATTCGGTCCACCTGCGGTTCGTCGATCACGCGGCGAGCACGGAGACCGGCCAGTTGGAACTGGACCTCGAACTGCCGGTGGTGGTTGGCACCGATGGCCTGGTGGCGGCGTTCAGCAAGTCGTTCGACGATGAAACGCTGGCCGTGGAAACGCAATTCCATGTGGCCGAGAGCTTTTTCGAGTTGTTCAAGAGCCACAAGAACCTGGGCCGCACCGACGAACAGCGCAACGACCTGGAGTCCGGCCGGCGCGTGCTCCGCGAGGTGATGGAAGATTATCCGAACCCCAAGTACGTGCCCCGGATCGCCTACCTATTGGGGCAATTCGCCCAGGAACTCAAGCAGTGGGACGAGGCGATCGAGTCGTACCAACTGATCGTCCGCCAGTACGCCGACCACTCGTTGGCCGCCGACGCCCAGTACAAACTGGCGCAGTGCCACGAGGAGGCCGGCGATTTCGAGCAGGCGCTGGAAGCGTACGTGACGTTGGCCGCCACGTACCCCAAGAGCCCGCTGATCGCCAACGTGATGATTCGCATCAGCGAGCACTTCTACCGCACCGAGAGCTATAAGGTGGCGGCCCAGGTCGGCGAGAAATTCCTGCAGCGCTTCGAGAGTCATGAATGGGCGCCGAAGATGGCCTTCCGCATCGGGCAGTGCTATTACAAGGGCAAGGAGTTTTCGCAGGCGGGCAAGTCGTTCGATCAGTTCGCCAAGATTTTTCCCGACGACCCACTCTGCTCGGACGCGTTGTTCTGGTCGGGCGAAAGCTTCCGCATGGCGAGCAACGTGCCTCAGGCGTTCCGCCGCTACAACCGCTGCCGCTGGGACTTTCCCGCCAGCGAGGCGGCCAAGTACGCCCGCGGCCGGTTGGCCCTGCCCGAAATGTTGCAGCAGTTCGAGGCCGAGGCCCGTGTGGATGAGGAATAGTCATTGGTCATTGGTTCGGAGAAGGCGAGCGGGGGGCGTTAGCCCCCTGTTGGTCCCGCGTTACGTTTGGAGTCAGAAAGGCGAGCGGGGGGCGTTAGCCCCCTGTTGGTCCCACGTTACGTTTGGAGTCAGAAAGGCGAGCGGGGGGCGTTGGCCCCCTGTTGGTCCCGCGTTACGTTTGGAGTCAGAAAGGCGAGCGGGGGGCGTTAGCCCCCTGTTGGTCCCGCGTTACGTTTGGAATTATCTTATGCGTTGCCTGAATCTTGCGTTCACGATCGTCTTCTTCGGCCTATCGACCACGTCGGTCATGGCCCAGCCAGCCCCCGTCCTGCCGGCCGGCGGCGAGGAGGCGCTGAAGGCCGCCCATGACCAGGCCGCCGCGCCCGCCAAGCCCGACGATGCCGCGGCGGACGACGTACCGCTGACCAAAGGAAGCGAAAAATCGTGGCTCGACGAAATGCTCCATACCGGAGCGCTGGGCTACATGGTCGAAGGCGGCTTCTTCATGTGGCCGATCCTGTTTTCCGGCATCCTGGCCGCCGGGGTGATCGTCGAACGCTACCGCAGTCTGAAGATGCTCGGCACCGACGTCGAGGCATTGAAACGCCAGGTGCTCGAACTGCTGCAGGACGACCGCGTCGAAGAGGCCCTTGAGTTGTGCGATCACCAGCAAGGTCCGGTGCCCGCGATCCTCTCGGCCGGGCTGCGCAAGTTCCTCGTGCTCCGCCGGCTCGACTACGACCCCGGCAAGATCGAGGAGCAGGTCGTCAAGACGATGGACGATTACGGCATCCACATCGTCGCGGCCCTCGAGCGGCACCTGCCGATCTTGGCCACGGTCTCCAGCGTCGCGCCGATGCTCGGCTTCCTCGGCACGGTGCAAGGCATGGTGATCTCGTTCAAGGACATCGTGGCGCACATGGGCGAGACGAACATCGTCGAATCGGCCGCGTCGGGCATACAGATCGCTCTTTTGACCACGGTGCTGGGGCTGATCGTGGGCATTCCGGCCTTTACGGCCTATAACTATTTCACCAGCGTCATCAATCGCTTCGTGCTCTCGGTCGAGGAGTCGGCCACCGAGTTGATCGAAGCCGTCACGTTGCAATTGGCATTGCGGCGGCGGGACGTCGGCGAACCGGCGGCGCAACATTGAAAAGGAGCCGGAAAATCATGCGCGCACGCGTCGCCCAGCGAGGTAAAAGGACCGCGAAAACCGGAGGCGGCGGCAGTGTCGCCCCTTCGGGGCTTTACAACATTCTATTCGGGCCGTTCCTGGGGCTTACGCCCTCGTTGTTCTACACATCTTCCAAGAGGCCACGGGCTTGCCCCGTGGAGTTTCACGCTCGTATCTACACACGCAGGCTCCCCGGATTACCTGCCTTTCCCCGTGTCGCCCCGCAGGCCGCCTTCGGCGGCCTGCGGGGCGACACGGACGGTGGGGATGCGGCCGCATTCGATCTAGAAACCAACGTGAAACTCCAGGGGGCAAGCCCCTGGCATCTTACGAAGAGACCGGGATTTCCCAACGCCCCCATTTCACCACCCGCAATCAAAAGATGTGTAGAACAACGAGGGCTTACGCCCCAGGCTACACTCTGTCGCCGCTGCGCGGCTGTCGTCTTGGCCCAAAGCGCCGGAATCGATGGCTTGCGCGCCGTGCCGCGCATTAAGAAGGCACGGCAGGTCAACGCACGCGCCTGGGAGGCATGCGCGCAATGCGTCTGACCCGCAACACCAACCTGCTGGTCGAGCCTCCCTCGGTGGCCACCGGCGACATCGCCTTCAACCTGATCGTGTTCTTCCTGGTCTGCGCCTCGACCCAGCCCGACAGCGGTCGCAAGCAGAACATTCCCAAGAGCGAGAGCAAGAAAGAACAGAAGCAGCAAAGCGAGAACATCGAGGTCACGCTCGACCGCACCGGCGCCGCGATCAACGGCGCGCGCGCCGCCCCGGTCGATTTCGTGCCCAAGCTGCGGCGGCTACTCTCGGCCAAAACGCGCCCGGAAGACAAGATCGTGGTGGTCAAGAGCACCAAAGACACCCCCTACCATCACTGGATCGCGGTGACCGGCATGATCGACGAGGCCGGAGGAATCGTCACCTTGCAGCTTGAAGAGGAACGCACCGTGGTGGCGCCGTAGGGTGGGCGCCGCCAACCAATTGAGTCGTCATTGACATGAAAATAGCCCGCAAGAAAATGCGCGTCGAAATTCCGAACGTGGCGATGGGCGACATCGCCTTCAATCTGCTGATTTTCTTCGTGATCCTGGCCCGCGCGCAGGACGACAGCCATCTCAAGTGGGAGGCCGCCGCCTCGGCCCACGTCGAGGCCGCCGACAACGCCAAAGTCAGCGTGCTGGTCGACAAGGACAACAAGCTCTACTTGAACGGCCGCAACGTCGGCGAATCGTCGCTGGCCAAGGAGATCGAGTCGCTGCTGGGCGCCGCCCCGCTGGGCGAGCGGATCGTGCTCTTGAAGATTCACAAGGAAACGCAGGCCCAACGATTCGAGCCGATCATCGAAGCCGTCAGCGAGGCCGGCGGCGACCTGGTCCACGTACTGGAAGAAAAAGAACGAACCCCATGATTTCTCCGTAGGGTGGGCACCGCCCACAACGAGCGCGGGCTAAAGCCCACGCTCCGCAGGGTGGGCACCGCCCACCAAAACGAGAGCGACGATTAACGAAAAGGAGGCTCGCTGGAACCATGGACAAATCGCACGGCAATTCCGACCCGGCCGCCCACGGCCGGGGCATCGTCCGGGACATCCAACGCATTCAGTCGGGCAGTACCGCGACCGCCGACGAGTTGCGCGACTTCATCCGCCAATTCAAGGGCAGGAGTCCGCAAGAGGTGCTGGGTGTCGTCGCCCAGAGCGGGCTGACGCGCGCGGTGGCCACCGCGACGATCGGCTGTGTGGTGCTCATGGCCATTTTCACCGCCGGTCCCTACGCCTGGGGCAAGCTTTTTGGCGACCAACCGGGGTCGGCAGCCGCCGCGGCCAAGAAATCGGCCCAGGCCGCCGCCGCGCCTGCCGCGGATGCCGGCAAGACGGCCGACGACACGACTGCGACCGGCGGCGCCGCCACCGCAGCCGATCCGGCCGCCGGCCAGGAGTTGCTCGACAAGCTTGGCGAGGGCGAGTCGAAGACCACCGATGCCGGGTTAAATCCCTTGGAGGAATCGGCGGACGATTTGTTGAAGGATTTGAAGTGAGGCAAGGTCGGTTGTCAGTTGTCAGTTGTCGGTTGTCAGTTGTCAGTTGTCGGTGTCAGTGATGGTTTTGGGATCGGAGCGTAAGCCGCGGGAAACGAGCGAGAACGAAAGCCGAAACGCCAGCCGCGCAGCGGCGACAGAGTGTAGCCTGGGGCGTAAGCCCTCGTTGTTCTACACATCTCCTGATTACCGGTCTTTCCGCGCATCGCCCCGCCGGCTGCCAAAGGCAGCCGGCGGGGCGACTCGGACGGTGGGAGTGCGGTCGCTTTCGATTTAGAAACCAACGTGAAACTCCAGGGGGCAAGCCCCTGGCCTCTGACGAAGTCTGGGCATTCCGACACGTACCCACAACCAGGACGAGTCCCACCAACGGATTCCACCTCGCTGGCAGTTACCAAAAACACCTGATCTGATTTGCAGTGTCTCGCAAAACCATTCCTATGCCATCCACCAACACGACTTCCAATCGAACCCGCCTCGCCCGCGGCGCCGCGCTGACGGTCTGGCCGGGGCTGGTGGCCGAATGGGCCGCGTCGGGACCGCTGCCCGACGCGTTGCGCTGGGTGAGCTTCACCACCGCGCTGGCACTGGCGTTGACGGCCATGCTTCTCGCGCGCCGGCGCGCCGGGCGTATCGTTCGGTCGCTGGTCTTCACGGCTGGGTATGTCGTCGTCTGGCAATGGCTCCTGTTCGCAACCAACGCACTGGGCTGGGATGAGCTGCGCGTGACGCTGGCCGACTGTGGCCTGGGCGGGCTGTTCATGGTCGGGCTGGGTTGGGTCGTGTGGGGCGTCGAACGCTCGTCGCGGCATTTCCAGTCGCGGCGCGCGCCGCCGATCGCCCGGCGCCAGCGGCATGCGCCGCACCCCTTCGTGGCCGAGGCCGAGGGACGCCTCGCCGGCGCGTCCCAAAATCGCATCTGGAATCCCCTCGACCCTGACGCCTGGTACTACGGTCGCCGCGGCAAGAAGCTGACCCAGTCGACCGCCGCGCTGGGCGGCTACTCGCTGGCGTTTCTGCTGTTGACCATGCTTTTGAGTCAATTGCGCGGCTGCCAGGAGATCTACGAAATGCCCGCCGGCGGCGGCGTCCAACTGACGATCGCCCAGACGGTGCAGGTGCGGAAACGGATCAAGAAAAAATTCGTGATCAACCCGTTCAGCTCGATCATCTTCAATCCACCGCCGATCGACGACGTGAAGCTGCTGCTCACCGAGGCCACCAGCCACCGCTACACGGTCGGCTACGGCCAGGGAACCGGAGCCGGCTTTTCAGGCGGCACCGGCCGCGGCAAGGTGCGGTTCATCCGCTTGGAGTACGCCGGCGGCGACTGGGACCAGGATTTCGGCGTCGGCGCCGATGTGAACATGCTCATCGAGTACGGCGTGCGCACCAGTCACGCCGTGGCCGAACGGACGGAGTCGCGAACCGTGTCGGACCTGGGCAACTTCGCCACGGGCAAAAGCCCACCGCTGGTCTATCTCACCGGACAGCGGAACATCACGCTGTCGAAATCGGAGGCCAAGATCCTGCGCGAGTACCTGCTCGAAAAGCAGGGCATGATCTTCGGCGACAACGGCGGCAGCTACCACTTTCACAACCAGTTCTTCGCCATGATGCGGCAGGCGCTGCCCGACGTCGACCCGGTGCGAGTACCGCTGGACGATGTGATCCACCGCGTACCCTACGCGATCCCCTTCCTCCCCTACGTCGCGCCGCACGGCGGCAAGGACGCCTGGGGTTGGAAGGTCGACGGCCGCTGGCTTTGCTACTATCATCCGGGCGACATCGGCGACGCCTGGACCGACGACCATTCAGGCGTCAAACCGGAAATCTGGGAAGCCTGCTATCAACTCGGCACGAATGTGATCTTCTACGCGCATGCGGAGTACAATCAATGGCTCGAAGCGAGGCAAAAGAAATGACGAGACGGGAAGATTGCGGATTGCGGATCGCGGATTGCGGATTGACGAAGTTTCCGACTTCCGGATTGCGACTTCCGACCTGGATCGGCTGCGTTGCCGCGCTCTGCCTGTTGGCCGGATTCGCCTCTCCCTCCCCCGCGGCCCTCGACGAGCTGCCGGTCGAGCGCTGGGCGCGGCTGCGCGAGGCGGAACGCTACCAGCTCAACATCGCCGAGAAGTACTATCGCGAACAGAACTGGAAGGTGGCCCTGGCGGAGTACGAGAAATTCCTTTCTCTCTACGAAGCCAGCGAGGGCGCGGCCTACGCCCAGCTCAAGTGGGGCATCTGCCAGACGAACCTGCGGAAGCTGAACACCGCGATCAAGGACGGCTACCAGTCGATCCTCGATTACTGGCCCGACTCGCCGGAGGCCGTTTCAGCCGCGTACCTGATCGGCAAGACGTACAAGGACATGGGCGAGATCGAAAAGGCGAAGAAGGCTTACGCGGCGGTCATCGCCGGCCATCCCAAACACCTGGTGACCGTGCTGGCGAAGCTCGACCTGGTCGAAATGGCCGCCACGCGGAAGGACACCCCGCGCCAGGTCGAGTTGTGGAAGGATCTGACCTTCGACACCGAGCGCACGCCGGAGACGGCGCCCCACTGCGCCAACGCCTCGCGGCAACTGGCGGTACACGATTTCGTTTCCGGCGCGTTCGACGACGCGGTCAAGGCGCTGGCGACTTCGCACACCGAGGCGGAGTTGCCCTACGCGATCTGGTACTACGCCCGCTCGCCCCTTTGGGAAATGACGGCCGTGGCCGAGACCAAGGACCGCGGCGACAAGCTGGCCGCGGCGGCCGTGGCTTATATTCAAGAGCGGATTCCCAAAGATCTCAAGGACGATGCGGCCAAGGCCGCTGCGCGTCAGCAGTGGTACTACATCGCCGAACTGCACTCCTACGCCCGGCACGCCGCCGAGGTTGGCCAGGTCTACGAGAAGATGATGCAAATGTTCGGCGTCGACGACGACATCCTGGGCCGCCTAGCGGGCTGGTTCAAGGCCAACAACCGCCGCGACGAAGCGCGGCGGACCTACATTCGCTTCACGAACCAGATCGAGGGGCGGAACCAGCTCGCCTTCATGTTCCGCGAGGAACAGAAGTGGGACCAGGCGATCCCGATCTATCAGGATCTGGCGGCCCGCGACGCGGAGCACGCCGACCGTTGGCATTGGGAAATCGCGATCAGCTACCGCGACTGGGGCAAGCACAAGGAAGCGATCGGCGTCTTCCGGCAGACGGAGAACTACCCGGAGAACCTCAAGCAGATGGCCTGGTGCCACCGGCAACTGGGCGAATTCAAGGAGGCGGTCGGGCTCTATCGGCAGGTCATGGCCGGGCACGAGCCCTCGGCCCCCTGGTCGCTGTTGCAGGTCGCCTACACCGAGGAGCAAGCCAAGCAGCCGGAAGCCGCGATCAAGTCGTTCCAGCAAGTCTGCAAGAAGTTCCCCAAGACCGGTGAAGCCAGCCAGGCCCATGCCCACCTGCAGAATCAGTATAAGATCACGGCGACCCTGGGGGGAGCGAAGGACGAGTAGAACGAACCAGAAAAGTGTTGATCTCGCCCTCCCAGCCGCTATGCTGGATGTGGTCGGGGCCAAAACGAGGAGAAACGCCCATGAGGATTCGACTCAAACTGGCGCTGTGGGCCGCGGCACTTTTGTCGGTGTCGCGGGGTGAGGCGCGTTGCGCCGACGAGCCGCCACAACGGCCCAATGTGTTGTTCATCGTCGCCGATGACCTTTGCACGCGGCTGGGCTGCTATGGCGATGATCTCGTTCAATCGCCGAACATCGATCGCCTGGCCGGCCGCGGCGTGCGTTTTGAACGCGCCTATTGCCAGTTCCCGCTTTGCAATCCGAGCCGAGCGTCGCTGCTCAACGGACGCCGGCCCGACGTCACCGGCGTCTATGAGAACAGTACGCAGTTCCGCAGTCACATTCCTGACGCGGTTACCTTGCCGCAGACGTTTCTGAAGGCGGGCTATTTCGTCGCCCGCGTGGGAAAACTCTTCCATTACGGCGTGCCGACGCAGATCGGCACCAGCGGCCTGGACGATCCGCCGTCCTGGCGCCAAGTGGTCAATCCGCGTGGACGCGACAAGGACGACGAAGACAAGATCTTCAGTCTGGTGCCGGGCCAATTCGGCGGCACGCTGAGTTGGCTGGCGGCCGACGGCGCCGACGATGAGCAGACCGACGGCATTGGCGCGGCGGAAGCCATTCAATTATTGGAAGCCCACCGCGACGAACCGTTCTTCCTGGGCGTGGGCTTTTACCGTCCCCACACACCCTACGTGTCGCCCAAACAGTACTTCGAGGCGAATCCATTGGAGAAGATCACTCCGGCGGTGGTGCCGGAGAATCACCGCGCCGGCGTGCCTCCGCCGGCGTTTGCCAGCGGCAAACCGGAGCAAGACCGCATGGACGATCATCTGCGGCGCGAGGCGATCCAGGCCTACCACGCCGCGACCATGTTCATGGACGCGCAGCTCGGCCGCGTGCTGGAAGCTCTGGATCGATTGGGGCTGGCTGAGCGCACGATCGTCGTTTTCACCAGCGACCACGGCTATCACCTGGGTGAGCACGGTCTCTGGCAGAAGATGAGCTTGTTCGAAGAATCAACACATGTGCCCTTGATCATCCACGACCCGCGGGCGAAGGGCAACGGCCAGGCGTCTTCGAGGACGGTGGAGTTGGTCGACCTGCATGCGACCCTTGCTGATCTGTGCGGCCTGGAGGCGCCGGCCGATCTGGACGGCACGAGCCTGCGGCCGCTCTTGGACGATCCGAATGCCGACTGGACCAAGCCCGCCTACACGCAGGTCTGGCGCGGCCCACCGCCCGGCGCGGCGGGCAACAAGGGCCAGAAGCGTGAGCAATTCATGGGCCGTAGCGTCCGCACCGAACGCTGGCGGTACACCGAATGGGACGACGGAAAGCGGGGAGCCCAGTTGTACGACCACGATTCCGACCCGCAAGAGTACCACAACCTGATCGACGACAACCAGTTCGCCGACGTGCGCACGGAAATGAAGCGGCTGCTGGCAAAGTAGATGTCGCGGTGGCTGGGGCGGAGCGTCCGGGGAGGAACTCGCGCACTGTGCTGTAGCGGAATTCGCAAGAATTCTGGCGTAACTCGCGTCCACGGCCTGACTTCTTGCGAAGCCAGCTACGGGACCATGAATAATCCGGGCCAGGCTTTGCCCCAGCCACCGGAAGTTAAAAAAAAACGGGGGCCTCTGACGTGCCAAATACGCTTTGGCAATTGCTGGACGATCAGGGGCAAGTCAACCGTCAAGCCGGAATTCGTCAGAGGCCCCACGGGCCAGTCGAGTTTAGTTGCCTGGTCGTTGCCGACCTGGCGAATATCTTTAATAGCACGCAACGTGCCACGACTGGTTCCGTGTACCGCATTGGCATGAATCCTTAGTGGTAAAGCCCTATCTGAAAAGCAGTTACGTGATTCCAGAAAACCGGAAAAATGGTCGAAAACCGTGTTGCCGCCATCTTTGAACAACGAGCGATTCCACCACGCTTTGCGTCATTTTGCGCGGAAAACGGCCCCTACGCCGAAAACGCCCCAACTCGTCTCAGGTTGAGACAACCTCCAGGGGTCTTAAGTCGTAAAGGATTCAATATCAATAGCTTGCGATCTGTCTCTTGTGTTCGCACGGGTGGCTCGCACGCCGTCTGGCCGCCATTCGCACCGTCCAGATTTGAGACACGAGATGCGTAGCGATCAAGAGGATCGGTCGGTATATTGAGAGTTTCTCCAGCATAAGGTCATTTCGCGCGTGCCCGCCAACCCAGCGATCGTCGGTCCCTATCAATGCGGTCGCGGAAAACGGCTGTTGATCATCGCCGGTCCCTGCGTGATCGAAACCGAGGAGTTGACGCTCCACATCGCCGGCCGGCTCAAGCAACTTGCCGCCGAGTTGCCGATCCAGTTGGTGTTCAAAGCCTCGTTCGACAAAGCCAACCGCACCAGCGGCGACGCCTTTCGCGGCCTGGGAATCGAAGCGGGGCTGTCCGTGCTCCGCCGCGTTCGCGAAATCACCGGCCTGCCGGTAACGACCGACGTGCATGAGTCGCAGCAAGCGGCGCCGGTGGCGGAAGTCTGCGAACTGCTTCAGATTCCCGCTTTCCTGGCCCGGCAGACCGACCTGCTTGTGGCGGCGGCCCAAACCGGGCGCGCGGTCCATGTGAAAAAGGGGCAGTTCATGGCGCCCTGGGATATGCGCCATGTGGTGGCGAAGCTCGAATCGTCCGGTTGCCGCAACATACTCGTGTGTGAACGGGGCACTTTTTTCGGCTACGGGCGCCTGGTCAACGATCTGCGTTCGATCCCGCAAATGCAAGCCCTGGGCGTGCCCGTCGTGTTCGACGCCACGCACAGCGTGCAAGAGCCCGGCGGATTGGGATCGGCGACCGGCGGCAACCGGGCGATGGTCGAACCGCTGGCACGCGCCGCGACGGCCGTGGGCGTCGATGGCCTGTTCTTCGAAACGCACCCCGATCCAGACACGTCGCCCAGCGACGGACCCAACATGGTTCCGCTCGACCAATTCGGCCCGTTGCTGGAGCGGCTGCTCAGAATCCGGCGGATCGTGGAGGAACTCGGTGACTGAATCCACTTTCCCACGCGGCCCTTCGGCCGCGGCGCTCGCGCTGGTCTGGCTGGCCTGTGGTGGCTGCGACCACGAGAAAGCCGGCATTGGCACGACCGCGACCACGGCGACCCAAAGCCAGCAGGCCACGGAGGTTTTCAAGTACGCGATTGGGATGCTCGACGACATGGACGAGTCCGACGCCACGCCGGCTGAGCGGGATGAGGATTCTTCAAACCTCGCGCTCGATCGGGCGGCCGAGAAGCTGCTCGAGGGGGGCACGGCCGCCACCGTGGTGACGCAGCTCAACCAATGGATCGCGTCACAAAAACCGTCGCCCGATTGGCGGCCGGCTCGCTTGCTCGAAACGCTTCCCGCAACGCTGCGCGCGGCGAAGACGCTCAAGGAACTGGAGTCCCTGTCGTTTCCGCTTCGTGACGGGCCGGAACTGCGACAGGTGATGTGGCTGCGCGGCGTGGCCGCCGTCGCCACGCCGGAGTCGACCGACGACCTCGACCGGGCCGTTCGGCTTTTCGATTGGACGATCCGAAACATTCAGCTCGAATCGCCGGAAAGCTTGCCGCCCGCGGCGGCCCACTTGCCCTGGCAAAGCATCGTTTTCGGCCGCGGCCATGCGAATGAGCGGGCGTGGGTGTTCGCCCTCTTGGCGCGGCAGCAAGGGTTGGACGTGGTGATGCTGGCCCGCGCGGCGGCCCATGGAGACGAGCCGGAGGAGACGGGTCTGGCGGCGCTGGCGATCGACGGCCGGTTCTATCTGTTCGATCCACGTTTGGGGCTGCCTATTCCCGGACCGGAAGGCAAGGGCGTGGCGACGCTCGACGAGGCGGCCGACGACGACGCACTTTTGCGGCGATTGGATCTCGACTCCGAACATCCCTATCCGCTCAAATCGTCCGATTTGGACCATGTCGTGGCGATGGTCGAGGCGTCACCAAACTATCTCTCGCAGCGGATGTGGATGGTCGAGTCGCACCTGGCGGGCGGGCAGCGGCCGGTGCTTGCCTTGGACGCCGACGACCTGGCGCGCCGGTTGCGTGCCTGTGCCCATATCAGCGACGTGCGAATTTGGCCTTTTCCCTACCGGCGGCTGCGCGAGGCCGGCAGGCGGAAGCGAAACGACAACGACGCGGCGCCGCTGGTCATCGCGGCCGATCCGTTGTTGGCCGAGATGGCGCCGTTCGTCTTGCCTTTCGTGATGAAACGCAAGAAAAACGACAAGCCCAAGCCGGTGGCGGCACTTTGGCGGGGGCGCGTGCTGCACTTGCTCGGGAGATTCACCGGCGACGAGGGCGCCAACTTCTTTTACCAGTTGTCGCGACCGCCCGACATCGACCTGGAGCAGCAAGCGCTCAGGGCGGTTGAGTTGGCCAAGGCCTTGGTTCAGCGGGGCCCGGAAGGGCGGGCGACGGCCGAGCAGTTGGTACACGCCACCGACCAGAACATCGCCTTGATCCGCCGGGCCAAAGAGGACGCCAGCTATTGGCTGGGGTTGGCGGCCTTCGAGCGCGCGGGGCGCGAGCAGCGCCGGGATCTCTACGAAACGGCGATCGACTATTTCAGCCAACGCACGCTGGCCGCCACGCCCGGCGGACCCTGGACCCACGGCGCCGAATACAACCTCGCCAGGACGTACGAGGCGCTGGGCCGGAGCGACGAAGCGCGCCGGACCTACCGCCAAGACGAAGATGCTCCCCAGCACCACGGCAACATGCTGCGCGCCCGTTGGCTGGAAGGGGCGGCCCCCTAACCACCTGTCCAACGCACGAGGCGAAGGACACACCCAAGACGACCTCGGCCAGCCGACAGGCCACGTCAATCCTCTTGCCAATCCTCGATGGACAAACCGTCAACTCGGCTGAATTCGCTGATATTGTGCGTGACGAGAGTCGCGCCATTGACCAAAGCGATCGCCGCGATCATCAGATCGTAGGGGCCGATCGGAGTGCCTTTGGCATTTAGCTCGGCCCGAAGCTTGCCGCAGGCTTCCGCGGCGGCATCGTCAAAAGGCAGACTATTGAACTTTGTGAAGAGATCCTGCAACAGCCCAAGATTTCCGGCGCGTCCCGACTTCTTGAACGCCCCAAAATAAAGCTCCGCCTTGACAACCGAGCAAAGCCGTATCTCATCTCGCTGCTTCGAGGCGACTTGTTCAACGACGCCTTGGTTGCGGTCACGCAGAACTTCGATCCAGGCGTTTGTATCCAGGAGGTAGATCGTCAAAGCTCCTCCCGTTCCTCGTATTCCCCTTGCGGCTCGCGCTCAAGCTCGCCCTCCCAGCGCCCGACAATTCGCTCGAGGAAGTCGCGCGGCCAATCGTCTTGGTCCTGCTTACGTTCGTCTCTCAGTTCTTCCCGCGTGGAGCTTTCATTTTCGGTGCGTTCTGGCGCAACGACGATCGTGACCTGATACCTGCAATCGGCCTCGTCGACAGGGATGGCCAGTCGAAGCATTTTATCCGGGCCGGCCGTTTGCAGAGTTTGAATGGTTCGCATGGTCGTTTTTCCTTATTTCACGGCAATCCGCCCGATCGACGACTGCGCGCCAAACTGGGGTATGGGGAATGCCCTATTCTACACTACGGGGGTGCCGAGGCGTGCTACCAAAGGTCAGAATCGGCATCAAAGTTCCATGCGACCGTTGCGCTTCGGCGCCGGTCGCTCGGCGTTTCGAGCGGGACCGAGGGCCTTGAAAAAGCCGGACAGGTGCGTCTGGTCTTCGCCCAGGCGACCGGCGCGGACGAAAAACTTGCGCGCCCGCTCCCTTTGTCCGTCGAAGTAGAGTTCGACGCCCAGCAGGAACATCAAGCTGGAGTTCCCCGGCTGATCGCCGGCCGCGGCGGCGAGCTGCTCGAACTGGTTGGTTTTGGCCAAGCGGTTGGCGCCGTACAGTTCATCGAGCCGAAACGTCGACTTGGCCCAGTCGGGCTGGAGCTCCAGGCCGCGCAGAAACGCCCTGTGTGCCGAATCGTATTTTCCCAAAGCCAACAGGCTGAAGCCTTGGCGGAAATGGGCCTCGGCGACGTCGGGCGCCGCGCTGGCCGCCTTCTTGTAGCGCTGGTAAGCGTCGGAAAACCTCTGCGTACGGAAATGCTCGTCGCCGAACTTCAGATACTCCTTCGCGCGGGCCAAAGCCGGCGCGTTCGACACTCGCGTCTTTCGCTTGGGAGGCTTGGCCCCACCCACCGCCGCCCCGCCCACCGCCGCCTGCTTGGGTTGCCGTGTCGCGTTGGGCTCCGGCGCGAGCGGCCCTGGAAACCGAACGGGTGTCATCGGGGCGACCTGTCGGTCATGGTGGAGCGAGCCGCCGCCCGAATGCCCATGATGAGCCCCCACGGCGCGGGCCGAGAGCGCCACCGCCACCGTCGCCACGACCAGCATCCACCGGCATCGCATCGGATCCCTCTCGGCGAGCCACGCACCCCGATCTCGTTATACTTCACGCGGTCGAGAATGAGACATTCACGGTGGCTGGGGCAGAGCCTAAGCGATGCCCCGGTCGCGCTTTCTAGCCGGGGCATCGCTTAGGCTCTGCCACCAGCCACCAATTTCTCGTGGCAAAATGTCCCATTGTCGGCCGCGTGAAGTATAGCCATTATTATCAATGGCCCGCGTCAAGGCTAGGACTGTCGCTTTGGGTTCTGTAGGGAACGCCCTCCGTGGCGGTCCGTGTCCTGCCAGAATACGTCGCACCAGCTTCACGGAACGCCACGGAGGGCGTTCCCTACAGAGTCGGCGCCTTGCCATACTAGCCTTGAAGCGGGCCATTGGCATTATTCCGAGTTCAACCGTGCGCGGCAAGCTCGGCGGCCTGAACTTTTGCGAGTTCAGCGAACCATGCCCGCCTGTCCCAAGACGCTACGCAACGCGGTCATTCCGACCTCGCCTAACTGCCGGGCCGGCACCTTCCAGATCTGCGGGTTCATCAATTCCAGCGAGACGTAGCCCGCATAGTCGATGGCACGAAGGGCATTGATCACCGGCTCCAGAGGGATGTCGCCGTCGCCGGGCAGAATTCGGTCGCCGTCGGAGGCCAACTCGCGCGGCGTGCCGGCCAGGTCGCACAGTTGCACATGGAACAGGTTCCCGCGAGTCAGATAGCCCAGGTCTTCCAGCTTGCTCGGGCCAAGGTAGTAGTGAAACACATCGAGGCAAAGCCCCAGATGGGGCGATCCGGTTTCGGCCACCAGCGCCGCGGCCGTCTGCAAGTTATTGCCGAAGGTGGCCGACGCCTGGAACTCAAGGGCCAGTCGCACGCCCTGCTCACCCGCCCGTACCGCGGCCTGGGTAAGCGACGCCTGGAGGCGGTCGAGATCCTGCTGCGCGAGTGGCCCGCTTGCGTCGGCGGCGACGACGAGCGTGCCTACCCCCAACTCGCGCAGCAGCTTGAGCCGGCGGCCAAAATGGCCCCAGTGTTCGCGCCGCGCGTCGCCTTGGCTGGTGAGCAATCCGCCCTGGAAACTCGCCACAGGCGCGGCCATTTCGTGAATGTCGAGCAGCCGCCGAACGTCGTCGGGCGAGTGCCCTTCCAGGTAGCCTTCGAGTTTGCCCAGCCAAAGCTCGACCGCCCGGCAGTGCCCGGCCGCGTATTCCTCAATGTCCTGGTCGAAAGGTGAGTTGAGCGAGCAAATCTGGCTGATGGCGGGCTTCATGGAGGCCGTCCTAGTCTGTAGGGAACGCCCTCCGTGGCGTTCCGTGAAGCGGCTATGGACCTCGTGCTCGCGGGACACGGAACGCCACGGAGGGCGTTCCCTACAGAATCGGTCTCGCGTGCCAATCCTGGCCTTTAAGCGGGGCCCTTGCGGTCCAATTCGGCGAATAACTCGTTCAAGGGCAAACGAAAGCCAGGCAACACCGTCCCGCCGTCAAGCACGCCGTCGGCCGCCAGTTTGATGACGTCCGTGACGGAACTGTAAACCACGGCCGTGCGCGTTCGAGGGTCGATTTCCCAAACCAACACGACGCCTGCGTCGAAGTAATCCTCGCGTTTGACTTCCATTTCGCCAGGCGTGTTGCTGATGCTCAACACCTCGACCGCCAACGTGGGCGCCAAGCGCGGCACGGGCGAGGTGGGCGGTTCACCGCCGGGTAGCCGATCCCAGTCCGTAAATGCCACGTCGGGGATTCGCACCAAGTCCGGCATGATTTCCATCGTGCCGTCGGCGCCGGTGACCAGCCCCAGGTTCCGGGATGCCACAAACGCATGAAGTAGCCCCCCTAAGACAACGGCCAGCCGCGATTCATTGTAACCCACGGTTTTCTCCACCAGAACCCCTTCGACCAACTCGCACAGCGTGCCTTCCTTTTCTTGGACCATGATGACATCATTGATCGTCGCCGTGCCGGGCGCGGGGTGAAGGCGGATCCGATCCAGCGGCACTCCGCCGAGGCGTTCCAAGAGATCGGCAAGCGTGCGAATTGTGGTCGAGTCGGCAGCGGTGGCCATGACATCCCCGTATTCTGAGAATCTCCCCCGTTCCCATTCTAGCCGGTGCATGGCCAGGTGGAAATGACTACACTAAGAGCCTATCCCCCTTGAACCATCCCTTTGGACCCACACCCGGAGAACCGCATGCGTCATCACCTGTTCGCCATTGGCGTGACGTTGGCATGGTCGTTGACCGCTTCGACCTGGGCCGCCGAACCAGCCGGCGAGAGCATCGTGCCCGAGGGCGCCAAGCTCGAACTCCTCTACACCCGCACGGCCGACATCGAAGGGGGCCTGACGGAAGGAGCGGCGGTGGCGCCCGACGGGAGCATCTATTTCACCGATATTCCCTTGGGAAAAAACAAGCGAGGCAAGGTGCAGAAGGGGCTGATCGTCCGTTTCGATCCCAAGACGACGAAGACCTCGATCTTCACCGACGACAGCCACCAGGCGAACGGCTTGATGTTCGACGCCCAGGGTCGACTGGTGGCCTGCGAAGGCTCCGACCATGGCGGGCAGTGCGTCTCGCGCTGGGACGTGAAAGCCCGCACGCGCGAAGTCGTCGCCGACAAGTACATGGGCAAACGCTTCAACGCCCCCAACGACCTGGCGATCGACCTCAAGGGGCGGATCTACTTCACCGACCCTCGTTACCTGGGCGACGAGCCTCGCGAACTCGAACACCGCGCCGTCTACCGCATTGAAACCAACGGCAAGGTGGTCGAGGTGACGCACGATGTGGAGAAACCCAACGGCATCGCCGTCAGCCCCGACCAGAAGACGCTCTACGTCGCCGACCACAACAACGGCACCGACCGGATCGATCCCGACCCCATGGCGCCGCCGCCGCAAAAAGGCGCCATGAAGGTTTACGCCTACCCGCTGGGAGCCGACGGTCTCGTTGCCGGCGATCGCAAGACGCTTTACGACTTCGGCGGCGAGAACGGTTGCGACGGCATGTGCGTCGACGTCGCGGGGAACCTCTACCTCGCGGCCCGCGGCGCCAAGCGGCCGGGCGTGCTGGTGCTCTCGCCCGAGGGGGAGGAGGTCGCCTACATCCCAACCGAGCAGGCCCAGCCCGGCGGCAAGCTGCCCGAGGGCCTGCCCAGCAACTGCGACTTCGGCATCGGCGAGGAAAGCGACATGCTTTACCTGACGGTCGGCAAAAGCCTTGCTCGCATCCGGCTCAAAATCGACGGTTGGCACATTCCCTGGGCCAAGCCCACGGCGCGCAAGTAGGTTCACCTTGCCGCTAGGATCATTTTTCAGCCACCCCAAAACAGCTACCAACCGTATTTTCGTGCTAGCGTGGAACGGCTGCTCGGGCGCACCATTTAGCGAGCAACCGTTCAGACGCCAGCCGTTCAGGTATTCCGACGATGAGGGCGTGACCTGAGCCTCGTCGCCGCGCGAAAAAAAACGACTCCGAAACCCCTCCCCAGGCGATCCAAACGGGCGTGGGGTAAGGCGAAGGGGGCGGAGGCAATTGGATGCCGCTTTCGCGGCTGGCTCAAGACGTCATGGGGTATTCGGAAGTCGTTTTTTTTCGCTTCGCTGCCGTTTTCTTTTGCACGCTCGTTGCTGCGCAACGATCGTGCGTTTCGCGTAAAATGATCTTGCCTGATTCGTGGGCCGCCGCCATGGACCCCACGCAGCTTGCGCCGCGGGTTCGTGTGATGCGCTCGTTTCCCCAGGAAAGCGACGGCGGAATCAGGCGTTGCCGGCCTTGGCCAAGGCGCCTTCGACGACCTTCTTGAAATCGGCCAGCGGCAAGTAGCCGACGTGCTCGCCCAGCTTCTCTCCCGAATTCGATTGGAAAATCAGGTGCGGAAAGCCTTCGGTGGCGCCTAGCTTGGTCAGCGCGTCCGGCTCGGTGTCGCCGTCGACGATCACCAACACGAAGTTGTCGAGAAGCTTCTTGACCGTGCTGTCATTGAAGTTTTCCTCGGCGAGCTTCTTGCACCATCCGCACCAGGTGGTGGTGACGAAAAGCATCATCGGCTTGTTCCTCGCCTTGGCTTCGGCGAGGCCCTTCTCGTAACCAATGATGAACGGCAGGTGCTGCGTGTGGTCGGCCCATTTCGAGTCTTCGTCGGTCGTCGCGCCGGTCGGGTCGATCTGGCCGCCGGCCTGGGGATTGTTGGCTCCGGCGGGCGGGCCGCTTTGGGATGGGCCGCATCCCGCGAGAAACACGGCCAAACCGCAGACGGCCGACGGCCAAGGGAGTCGCGCAAGCATGATCCATCTCCTCGGAAAGGGACTCGGCGGCACATGCATTCGCCCTACCGCCTGAAGAGCGCCGCCAAGAAGCGGCACTGCCAGCATACCGCCCGCCGGCGCGGCTGAACAGGGCCGTTGGCTGTTCGTGCGACAGAAGGCCCGCGGCAAGAGGGGCGACGTGGTGTATTGGTTCAACGTGAAACGGAGTCACTGAAGGCCCAGGGGGTCTATATCCGAACGCACCCAAAAAATCGCCCGTTACCACGCCTTTGGGATTGGCAGCAAAGCGATATACTGCACGCGGCCAAGAATGAGACATTTTGTCACGAGAAGGTTAGAAGGTTGAGAAAGAAGACATCCATCATCTTGCGATAAACTGGGCTGGTTGGGCAGGCATGAATCCATCGCCACAACCGACGGCCGCCGACGCGGCGGCGTGCCGGTGACGATTTGCTGACGATGGGCTGACGATTCCACCGACACGATGGGGAAGCGATCTTTTCCGGTGCAAGCCTTTTGCCTGCAACCGGTTGCGGCTGTCAGCCGGATGCCGCGTGACGCCTGTGACGATTGTGACGATGTTTTCGGCAACTTTGTTTTTATACTGCACGCGGCCAAGAATGAGCCCGGCAGGCGGGACGCCTACATCACAATGGCGGTTTTGGGATAGGCTCTTAATACCGTAAGACCTTTCTCCTCAGCAGCCAGAGTCCCCAGCCGGCGAGGATCAGGTTGCCGAGCCAGACGATGTAGGGGTCCAGCGCGCCGCTCTTGGCCTGTTCGACGCCGAACACCAGCAAGGGGTAGTAGACGAACAGGATCGGGCAGAAACAAAGGAAGAAGCTTGTCAGGAAGTCGGCCTTCTGCCGCCAAATGGCCATCGGCGCCCCGATCAGCGCGAAGCAAAGGCAACTGAACCCGGCCGACCAGCGGCGGGGCGGCTCGGTGGCGAGCCGGTGCAGATGGTTGTGGAAATCGGTGAGCGCCTGCGCGTCGTTTTTCCAATTCTGGGCATCGAGGGTTTCGAAGTCGCCGGTGACCATCGGCATGCCGACCTGCATCGCGCGTCCGCGTTGGAACTCGTTGAGGTCGTGCTGAACGCGCTTTTTTTCAACGGGGATGAGACTCAGCGGCACGCGGGTGGGAATGCGCGAGCCGTCGCCGCTCCGGCTGGCCTCGGTCAAGAGGATCTCGCGCTCGACGAGGTCGGTGACGCCGGAAAACCCGTTCTCCGTTTCGATGGTGCAATGGTGGCAGATGATCTTCAGGGTTTCATCGTTCGCGCGTAGCTCGGCCTCCTGGGCGGAGAGCGTGACGGGCTGTTGGTCGCCGTTGGCGGGGAAGTTGAAGATGGGCTGCATCAGCCGTCGTCCCTCGACGGAGCTTACCAGAATCGAGACGTTGTGAGGAGCGCTGTACGAACGCTGCGTGCGCAGCATGCTGTACATGATTTCCTCGACCGACTCGATGACGACGCGCTGCACGCCCGCTTGTCCCCAGGTGACCGCCACGTCGTTGAGCCAGACGGTCATCAGGCTCAGGAACGTCGCGAAGATGAAGCAGGGCCAGAGCACCACCATCGGACTGATGCCCAGCGACTTGATGGCCACCACTTCGTTCGAGCCCGACATCCGGCCGTAGACGCTGCACGCGGCGAAAAGAATCGTGGCGGGAATGGTGAACCGCAGCATGTCGGGCAACACGAACGGGATCACCCGGACGACCTGCGCCGGCCCCAGCCCCTGGTCATTGGCCTGCTTGAGTAACCCATACACCAGCATGATCAACGTCAACCCCGTCAACGCGACGAGGAATACCTTGAGCAACTCCCAGAGCACGTAGCGAGTCAGCAGACGCAAGGGGAATACCTCACTGTAGTTTTCAATCGCCCGCCCGCCGAAGACAGGGCCGGCCCGGATTATTCATGGTCCGGGGAGGAACTCGCGCACTGTGCCGTAGCGGAATTCGCAAGAATTCTGGCGTAACTCGCGTCCACCGCCTGACTTCTTGCGAAGCCAGCTCCGGGACCATGAATAATCCGGGCCGGCGTAGTGTCATCCTGCTTCGTGGGGTGGTCAAGGTCAGTTTCAGGGGTCGGCTACCCCCTACGGGTGATCGCGCCCCATGAGATTCGCGGATTTCGCGGCTCAAAGGGATCAAAAAGCCCGCCCGCGCGTCTATAATGAACGCGGCCGACAAGCAAACATTGTGTCGCGAGAACAGTGGTGGCTGGGGCAGAGCCTAAGCGATGCCCCCGGCGCAATAGCCACCGGGGCATCGCTTAGGCTCTGCCCCAGCCACCGTGAATGTCGCATTCTTGGCCGCGCGCAGTATATAATGCAATGCTAGGCTAGAACCTGTTGGTTGTGTCTCCCTTGGGGTCTTTCGCATGGCCGCTGGAACCTCTTTATCTCCTCCCACACGCTCCGAAAACGTCCAGGAAGGGCAGGTCCTCGCCTACGATCGCTATCTTGAATCGCAACTCCTCCGTACCCGCCGGCATGTGAAAAGCGTCGATCTGGCCGGGTCCGCGATGCTGCTTCTCGCCGGGTCGCTGGTCTACCTGCTGTTGGCGGCGCTGGTCGATCAGTGGCTGGTGCCGGGCGGACTGGGGTTTGGAGGGCGACTTATGGCGCTCTTGACGTTTGGGACCGGCGTCGTGGCCTTCATGGCTTTTTGGATGGGCCCAGTCGTGCTCCGTCGTATCAATCCGGTCTACGCCGCCCACACGATCGAACGCAGCCAGCCCAGCCTGAAAAACAGCCTGGTCAATTTTCTATTGCTCCGTTCAAGCCCGCAGGGGCTGCCGCAGCGGGTTTACGACGCGATGGAGGAACAGGCCGTCAGCGGCCTGACGAGCGTTTCCGTCGATGGGGCCGTCGATCGGACGCCGCTGATCAGGCTGCTGTACGCTTTGCTGGCCATCGTCGCGCTGGCCGCTGTCTACCAGGTCGCTTCGCCCAAAAGCCCGCTGGCCTCGATCCGCCGCGTGTTGGCGCCTTGGGCCGACATTGCGCCGCCGACCCGCGTGGTGATCGACGAGATTCTGCCTGGGCACGCCGAAAAGTACCACGATCAACTGCTTTCGGTCAGCGCGCAGGTGAGCGGCCTGAAGGCCGGCGAGCCGGTGACGCTGCACTATTGGACCGCCGATGGTCAGGTGGTCGACGACCGTGTCGGAATGTCGTTGCCCGACGGGGGATACCGCTATCAGGCCGAGTTGCCTCCTGGAGGGACGGGCTTGCAGCAGGATCTGGAGTATTCGATCACCGCCGGCGACGCGGTCTCGGAGCGCTACCGGATCAAAGTGCGAACCGCCCCTTCGATTGTCGTCGCAACGCTGACGTACAAGTACCCTGATTACACCAGGCTCCCGGAGCGCGTCGTCGAGCGGCAGGGTGACATTCAGGCTTTGGAAGGAACGCGGGTCAGCGTCGCGGCCACCGCCAGCCACGACATCAAGACCGCCCATCTCGATTTCGATTGCGACGGCACGCGCGACCTGGAGATGAAATTCGACGGGCGGAGGGCGAAGGTCGCGTTCCTGTTGCTCCTGAAGGCCAAAACCGACCAGCCGGAACACGCGAGTTACCAACTGCGTTTCATCAACACCAACGGCGACGAAAATCCCAAGCCCATCCGCTATGCGATCGAGGTGCTGCGCGACCTGCCGCCGGAAATCGCCTTCGTCGAGCCGCCGCCCGACGCCAAGGAGGAGCCGCGGTTGCGGCTCGGTACGCCGTTGCGGTTGGCGTTGGAAGCCTTCGACCCCGATTTCGAGCTCTCCGAAGTCACGCTCCACGCGCGCCATGGCAAGGCGAAGCTGCTCGATCTGCCGTTGTTGGCCGAGCCGCGCGCCGGACGTTTTACCCGCCGCTACGTGTTCAATAGCGGCGGCCACCATCTGAAGCCGGGCGACGAGGTCGAGTTCTGGGCTTCGGCCGATGACAACCGCCAGCCGCGGCCAAATCACAGCGAGACGGCCCGTTTCAAGGTCAAGATCGTGCCGCCCGATGGCCAACAGCAACCGCCCGACCAGAAACGACCCGACGACGGCGCCCAGCAGCCGCGGCAGGACCAGAACCAGCCCAACGAAAACAAACAACCGCAAGACCCCCGCGGTGGCCGGCGCGACGGATCGCGGGACGACGCCCATGACGACGAGCAGCCTGAAGACCAGCCACCGGACCAGAAGAGCACCGAACCCAACGACAAGGGCCAACGTCGCAACCGGGACCAGGAAAACGATGACGGCGAAAGTGACGACCGCCAGCCAGCCGACGGGTCAGACGGCCAAAATCGGCGGCAAACCGGCGATGTGGGACATGAAGGCGGCGAACAAAAACAAGACGACCGACGCGTCGATCCGGAAAACGATCCCGGCAAAGCGGTCGAAAAGATCAACGAACACTTCGGCGACAAACCGCAAGACCAGACTCAGTCGGGCGACAAGCCATCGCCCAAGGAAAAGCAAACCCCGTCGCCGCCCGACAAAAAGCGGAATCCGCCGGAAGAAGCGTCCGACGGCCCGCGGCAGGCCAAAGACGGCGACTCGCCGATGCCTGCTGACATGCCGCCCGACGCCGACCAAAAGCAGAAGCAAGGCGCTGACCAGAAGCAAGGCGCTGACCAGAAGCAAGGCGCTGACCAGAAGCAAGACGCTGGCCAGAAGCAGAACGCCGGCCAGAAGCAGAACGCCGATCAGAAGCAGAGCGCCGACCAGAAGCAGAGCGCCGACCAGAAGCAGAGCGCCGACCAGAAGCAGAACGCCGACCAGAAGCAGAACGCCGATCAGAAGCAGAACGCCGGCCAGAAGCAGAACGCCGGCCAGAAGCAGAGCGCCGACCAGAAGCAGAACGCCGACCAGAAGCAGAACGCCGATCAGAAGCAGAACGCCGATCAGAAGCAGAACGCCGGCCAGAAGCAGAGCGCCGGCCAGAAGCAGAACGCCGATCAGAAGCAGAACGCCGACCAGAAGCAGAGCGCCGGCCAGAAGCAAGGCGCTGACCAGAAGCAAGGCGCTGACCAGAAGCAAGGCGCTGACCAGAAGCAAGGCGCTGACCAGAAGCAAGGCGCTGACCAGAAGCAAGGCGCTGACCAGAAGCAGAGCGCCGACCAGAAGCAGAACGCCGATCAGAAGCAAGGCGCCGGCCAGAAGCAGAATGCCGGCCAGACGCAGGATGCGGACAAGAACTCGGGCGATAAACAATCGGAAAAAAAACCGCGGCCAAAGCCACCGGCTGGCGGCAACGATGAACCAAACCAGCCCGCCGGGAAGAAGCCGAAGGATAAACCCAAATCGGACGACTCACAGAGCGGGCCGGGCGAGCAAGCGGGGGGTGAAGATGGTGAGGGAGATGAGAAGCAGGGAAAGCAGGGATCGCCAGGAAGCAAACCGCAAAGCGGTAAACAGCCGGCTCAGCAACCTCAAGCCGGTGCAAAAACCCCGCCCGGCGAAGCGGGCGATCCTGGCGACCCGTCGCCGGATGGATCCGAAGGGGCCGAATCGGCGAGCGACATGGCCGACCCAGGCGGCAAACAGGCCGCCCAGGACAAGCAGCACGACAAGCAACAGGGCAAGAAACCCGAGAAAGGTGAGGCCTCTCGCACGGGCGATCGTGATCCGCGATCCGGCGACGAACAAGGCAACGATGCGGATGGCAAGCAAGGTGGGCAGGTCCGCGGCAATGACGAACCCACTGAGAAGCCCAAGGAAGACGCCAAGGACAAGGAAGGCACTGCGGGCGGCGCGCCCGACGAAGACCCGAAAGGAGAAGGTGGCGCCGGCGAGCAAGGCGGCAATGAACACGGCTCGCCTGAAAACCAAGGCCCCAACGCGCGCAAAGCGAAGAAGCAGGAAAGTCCCAGTGGCAATAAGCCCAACGATCCCGACAAGGCGGAATCGCCCAGTGGCAGCAAGAAGCAATCGGATTCGCAGGGACAAACCGACGGCGATGAATCGGGCGGCGGTGCGCAGGGAGGCGGCCAGAAGGCCAAGACCAAAGGCACCGGCGCCGACGGCATGAACGAGCCGGCCGACGAGGGAGGCGGCCAATCCAACGAGCAAGGCGCCGGTCCCACCGGCAAGAACGCGGGGAATAAAACCAAGGGCAAGCCCGAGCAGGGCAAGGGTGGACAAGAAAAAGGTTCTGGCTCGAAGCAGCAGCCGGGCGACAAGCCGAGCGATAAGCCGGGCGAAACCGATCCCAAGCAGCGGCCGGGCGCCAAGAGGGGGAAGAATGCCGGCCAAGAGCAAGGCGGCCAGGGCAACCCGACCGACGGCGGCGGTCTGCCGGGCAAGGATCCGCCGCGGCAGCCTGACCAGCCGGCCCCCGCGGACGCGCCCGAGCCGGGCGGTGAAGACCCCAACCTCGATTTTGCCCGCAAGGCGACGGACCTGGCCATCGAGCGGCTCAAGGACCAGTTGGCCAAAGACAAGCCCGACCCGGAGCTACTCGATAAACTCAAATGGACGCGGGAAGACATCGACCAGTTCGTTCGCCGTTGGGAAGAACTGAAGCGCGCGGCCAACGAGCCGGGCGAGCGGGGAAAAGACGCTCGTGGCGAATTGGACGCGTCACTTCGAAGTTTGGGATTGCGTCCCAGGGGTTCAGCGATCAAGGGGGGCAAAGGACGCGATGATCGGGGCCGCGGCTTGATCGAATCGCGCCGAATTCCCCCGCCGGCTGAATTCGCCGAGCAGTACCGCGAATTCTCGAAGGGCACCGCCAAGGGCCGGCCGGCGAAGAAAGAATAAGAGCCTATCCCAAAACCACCAGGCAGGCGGTGAGACATTCACGGTGGCTGGGGCAGAGCCTAAGCGATGCCCCGGTCGCTATTTGGCCGGGGCATCGCTTACGCGCTGCCACCAGCCACCACCTTCTGGTGAGAAAATGTCTCATTCTCGGCCGCCTGAAGTATAACAACAACCACGCGTCAGAAGCGCCAACTCCATTGCGAATAGTAGAAGTCCGCGTTGCCGCTCACGCCGGCTGGGTTGGTCGCTTTGACGAACGTCCCCGCGAAAAAATGGGAATAGCCGAACACGACGTCCGTCCTGGGGTTGAAGTTGTATTGCAGCAGCAAGTCCAATTCTTGCCCCACGTAGGTTCCCGCCGCGCCGCTGGGCGAAACGCGGATCGGAGTGCCGAAGGCGTTGTAGAGCGCGTCGCGCGCCTGGTCCAGATGGAAGATGTGATACCAGAGGAGCAAATTGGTCTTTTCGGTCGGTGAGGCGCTCGCCTTGAAGTTCAGGTCGCGGATGTTCTGACGCCCCACCAGATCCATGAAACCGAAATAACGATGTCCCCAGGGGAACAACTGGTTGAAGGTGCCGTGGCGGCCGTTTCCCGGATTCGCGTCGCCCGAGGCCCAGTCGTAGTAAATCCAGGTTTCCGGTTTCCAGGGCCGCTGGGCGAATTGGTAGCCGGCGCCCGTCACCGTCATGCCGGCCGACTGCGCGCTCGACCCATAACGGCCGAACTGGTACGAGCCTTGGAACTCCCAGAGTAGATTGTCTTGCCGTCCCTGCCAGCGCGAACCGACGGTCTGAAAGTTGGCGTCGACCGGTTCGGCCGCGGAAATCGGCGCGTCGTAGACCGTGAGGCCCAAGTAGTAGAAGTCGACCGTCTGCTTTTCGAGGCCATGATACGTGCTCCAGACGCCGTAGAAATCCTCCGTGAGATCGGGTTGGTCGAAGCGCAACTGGCTTGCGGGCAAGGTGCCGAACGCGACGGGACGGACGCAGAACGCGTCCACGTCCCATTCAGGGCCCCGCCAAAAGAGTTTGGCGCCGTCGAACGTGCGGAGCACGTTGTTCCATTCCGCCGGCGAAATGAGCCGCTCGTTGCCGTAAGCCAGTTCCTGGCGACCGACCCGGCCCCAGAGCTCTCCGCGCCGGCCGTCGATCAGGCGCGCGTCGACGAACAGGTTGAGCGCCTCGATGCCGTTTTGCTCGCTGGGGAGGGGAGTGTGTCGCTGAAACGAGGTGGCGGAATCGAGCGCCTCGCCGTACACGCGCAGCGCGTCGCCCAATTTCAAGTTGCCGAAGAAACGCGTGCGCTGGAGCAGAAAATCGTCGCTTTGGCCGGTCAGGTTTCGGCCCCGCAAATTGAACTCGTGATGATCGCGCAGGCGGTATTCGCCGCCGAAATCGAGCATGCCCCGGCGCCGGACGGGCCATTGCTTGAAATAGTCGCCGAGCTGGAATTCGCGGTTCGTCGGATCGTTGAGATAGGAAAAGTCGTTGTCATAGAAAAGTCGCGAGTAGGTTCCGGCGGCGGGAGGCCGTTCCGCGGGCGGAAGTCGTCGCGGCGTTTCGGCTTCTTGTTGCGACTCTTCCGGCGCCGCCGGCGTTTCCGCGGGGGCGGTCATCGGCCCCGGCGGTTGCGCGGCCGTCCGCGTCGGCGACGCCCCGAAGCAAACCGCGCTCGCGATCGCGACGATGATGGTTGCTCTCGTCGATTTCATTGCGTTCCAGCGATGACAAACGAGGCAAGTTTCGTTCAATGGTTGCCCGCTTGGCGAATCGAGCGCATAAAAAAACCCCGCGGTGGGCGGGGTATTTTAGGCAAACCCCTACCACAGCGATCAGGCCGCGGTAGGAGTCATCAGCCCGACGCGAGGGCGGTTTCGTGGGGGACTCCATCCCCATGGTCGTTCGCTTATACTTCACGCGGCCGAGGATGAGACATTTTGCCACGAGAATGTGGTGGCTGGTGGCAGAGCGTAAGCGATGCCCCGGCTATCTCGACCGCGTGAATTAAGAATCGGCGCGCGCCTGAGCCACCCTGAAGTTTTTCGCCGCGAAAATCGTCGATCATAACGGTCTCGTCGATGGCAACTTGGGCATGATGTACCGCCGTTACGGCCCTATTTTAAGGCGCATTGAACAGGGGACCGATTTAGTTCCCAAGCCCGAATAATTCATGGTCCAGGGGAAACGAGCGCAGACTGCCGTCACACTAACCCGCAGCGCGAGCAAGGTAGGTCCAACGCGGGGCCTTGCTTGCGCTGCGGGTTGGTGTGGAACCATGAATAATCCGGGCAAGGCGAGCGGGGGGCGTTAGCTCCCCGGTGAGGCGTTGCGGTGCCTCGATCGATTGTCACCTAAGGCGACGAACTTCATGAGCCACCGACACGCCAGCCGTTTTCCGCGCACATGCCTTGTTGCGATCGGGTGTCTGGCGTTCCTCTTTCAAGGCGGACTGCCGTCCGGCCGCGGCGATGAAACGCGGCGCGGCGAATCGCAGCGGCGCCGCGATCCGATCGTGCTGGCCGTCAACCAGGCGAAGCCGGCCATCGTCAACATCCACGGCGAAAAGACCGTCACCGCCGAGGGCGCCGCGACCGCGCCCGGCGACGTGGGACGCCGGGTCAACGGCATGGGCACCGGCGTGATCATCGACCCGCGAGGTTACGTGATCACCAACCATCACGTCGTTGACGGAGTCAAGCGGATCAGCGTGACCACCGTCGACCACGACTCGTACATCGCCAGACTCATCTCGCACGATCCGCGAACCGATCTGGCGATCATCAAGATCGACTCCGATGAACCGCTGCCGGTCATCGCCGTCGGCACGTCGAACGACCTGATGCTGGCCGAAACCGTCGTGGCCGTCGGCAACGCCTTCGGTTACGAGCATACGGTGACCAAGGGGATCATCAGCGCCTTGCACCGCACCGTACAGGTCAGCGACGCGCAGAACTACGACGACCTGATCCAGACCGACGCCAGCATCAATCCGGGCAATTCGGGCGGACCGCTCTTGAACGTCGACGGCCAGATGATCGGTCTCAACGTGGCGGTACGGGCCGGAGCCCAGGGGATTGGCTTCGCGATCCCGGTCGACAAGGTGATGGAAGTGGCCGCCGACTTGCTCAGCACTCGCAGGCTGAACCACACCTGGCACGGCGTGGTGGCCAACATGAAGTTCGACGCGACCCACTGCGACGTCGTCGTGGGCGCCGTGGATGTCCATAGCCCGGCCGCCGACTGCGGGCTGAAGCCGGGCGACGTGATCAAGCGAGTCGACGATCACCCCGTCAGCCGCACGCTCGATTTGGAACGCGCGCTCTTGGGACATTTGGTCGGCGACGAGATACCCGTCGAAGTCCAGCGCAAGGGTCAACCCTTGGAATTGGCCATCGTGCTGGCCTCCGCGCCCAGGAGCCAAGACGATTCGAGCGACCCGAGCTGGGACTTGCTGGGCCTCGCTCTCAAGCCGATGCCGAGCAAACAATTCAGACAATTGCACCGCGGACGCTACAACGGGGGATTGACCGTGCTCGACGTGCGTTCCGAGAGCCCCGCCGCGAAGCAGGGAATTCGCAAAGGCGACGTCCTGGTCGGCATGCACGTTTGGGAGACGATCAAGATGGCCGACGTGGTGTACATTCTCGAGCGGCCCGACTTCGATCAACTGGGTCCGTTGAAGTTCTACATCCTGCGCGAGAACGAGCCGGTCACGCTGTACGGCTTTCTCACGGTCGCGCGCCACCGGAAATAGGTGGGGATCTCGGAGATCGGTTTTCTTCACTTCGCTGCCACGGGCAAGAGATGGGCCCCGACGACCAACTGCGGCGGGTAACGGCCGCCCGACTCGTCGCGGTCCCAGACTTCGACCCACACGTCCCAGGCGACCGGCGAGGCGGCGAAAACGACTTGTTCCCGGTCGAAAGCCGGCAGCCGCGCATACGGCGGCGCCTCGGCCCGCGGCGCGATCGTCGGGCTTGCGCGCAGATCGTAAACCGCCGCGTCGCCGCCGTCGGTTCGGACGAGCAATCCCGGCTCGATCACATCGTAGTCGGCCCAGCGCGGTTCGAGCGCGGCGTCGACCTGTTCGCGCACCAGTTCGACCCCGGCCATTTTGTAGAAGCCGGTCAGGGCGTCGGCCAAGGCCTGGGTCGGCTTCTCGCCGAGCCGGTCGAGCCAGCCAGGTTCGACGACCCGCGCCATGAGCCAGCCCGCCTGCTCTTCCAGCGCGATCACCAGCGGCGTTTCGCCCAGTTCGGGGCAGGTGAATTCAAACCGTGTGCCGGCCGGCCCGGCCTCCAGGCCACGCAGGCCCAGCGCCGGCCCGCCCCAACGCCGGCTTTGCGATAAGACGCTGAACAAATCACGTTCGATGAAATCGCGGATCGTGTGTTCCACCTGCTGGATCTTGCGGCGTTGTTTGTGCGAGGCCTGCCAGTTCGCCGTCCAGTGGGCCTTGCGATGGGCCCGGCGAAGCCGGGCGAACAGCTTGGGAAGCGTGCCCGAATGGAAGCCCGGCCGCAGCAGTCGGACCAGCGTTTCGCCGTGGTGACCCACAGGAACCGGCAACAGCCACGGAGGACGGTTCGCCTGGTAAAGCCGCCAGTTCTCCTTCAGCTCCCACACCAGGAAACCCACCACGCCCGGCAAGAGGAAAACCACCACCCCGGCGATGATACCGGCTTCGTAGGATCCCAACGGCAACAAGGCGTCGCGCAACGGCTTGAAGCACAAGGGCGCGATGATCTTGTGCGAGACGGTCACGACCGGAAAGTGCTTGACCGGGTTGATCTGCGGTTCGATCAGCAGGTTGATGCAGAAGCGAACGAAGTACTTGACGAAGAACCAACCCGCTCCCAAAACCGCCTTCGCCACGATCGCGGCTCGGCCCTGGCCGCTACGGAACCGCAGCCATTCGTCAACCGAGTAGAGGAAGCGGTCGAGCGTGTCGACCACCCGATTGAAGAACTCCATGACCATCTGCACGGCCGCGGCCACGATGCGGATGCGGAATTGATACCAGCCTCGCACGGCCCAGTCGGTGAACACCTCTTCGGCGTCGCGTCCGACGCGCGAGTTGACCAGTATGTTCGAAAACAGGAACACCAGCACTCCGCTGCGCACGGCCGAAACGGGATCGCTCACCAGCGCGGGAAACGCCGCCAACGTCAGGCCGGTGAAAACCAGGGGCTTGAGCACGTAACGTGCCAAAACCCGATAGAACGGACTGGCCAGCAACCGTCGCACCAGCGGCAGCCGCAAGAACCACGCCGGCCACTCGACGAGCACCATCCGCGCGCCGCGGAACAGGCGCCGCACCGCCGCGGCGCAGCTCCTGCGAAAGCCCTCGACGTACATCAGACCCAACAGGAATGTTCCCAACAGGAACACCGCAAGCAGCACCTCGCCGGACGACATTTGCGCGAAGTGCGCCGTTTCGATCGTCGCGACGCCGGAATCGGTCAACGAGGCGGCGGCGCCGGCATCGGCGACCGCCGGGCGGCCGAGAAGCAACTCGACGAGATGCTCGGCGAATTTCAACAGCACATAAGCGCCGCCGTAAGGCAGGGCCAAGTAGCGCACCAGCAGCCGGCCGGGGCCCGTGCCGAAGGCCAGCGAACTGAGCCGCTGCGGCCAACGCTGGTAGACTTCGCCGCGGTGGTAAACGCCGTCCATCAGCGTCGCCAGGCGCCTGTCGGCGCGCAGCAATTGGTCGCCCCGGACGAACTCGGCGCCGTCGGCGAGGTCGGGCAGCTTGAGATTGTTGCGCGAGATCGCGTCGCGCAAGTCGCTCATGGCGAGGAAACCGTCGTCGACCACGCGGTCGAGCAATTCCTCGATCAGCTTATCGTGGGCGACGCGCTCGGGCAGGTTGCGCGGCTCAAGTCCGAGTTGCTCCAGCGCCGCGGCGACCGCGGGCCGGAACCGCTCGCGCAGCTTCTGTTCGGCGCGGCGTACGGCGCTTTCCAACAGCGTCACCAGCCGCCGGCGATCGTCGTCGCCGAGCCGTGCCTTGACCGCCCGGCGCGACGCGACGCGCAGGTGCTTGAGCACGAGCAGTTCGCGCTGGCCGGGCAGGTGGCGCTTGATCGGCAGCTTGCCGCGCGACAAGGCCCATTCGATCATGTCCAGCGCGTAGACGTCGCGCTCGCAGTCGATGCAGACCTTTTGCAGGTCGTAGAGCGTGCGCGATTCGCGGGTCCAGAAGCCCTGCGCCGAGCGGCCCAGGAGGGCCGTCAGCGATTTCGACCAGCGAACGCGGTCGCGGTCGCCGAAGTCGAGCGCGGCTTGCAGCCGGTCGGTGAGCAACTTCAGTTCGTCGCGCGCGAGGCCGCGCGCGCGCGAGGCCAGGCTGGGCCGCACATGCCGCGCCGCCCGCGAACGGAGGATCGCCGCGCGGACGGCGTTGCCGATCGCGGCCGACCGGTCGGCGCGCCGGTTCAAGCGGCGGTAGAGGCCCTCCGACGCGCGCGCGGGCGCCAGCGCCAGATCTTGGTCGTCGAGATCGTCGGCGGGCTCGAAATCCGAGTCGTCGGCCGGCGACCGCGGTAGCGGAGCATGCGGAAGCCGCGTGGACGCGAAGAGCGCGTCGGCATCGAGGTCGCCGGCCAGCACGTCATCAACGTGCCGCGAGCGCGCCAGTAGCGGAAAATACTGGGGGACGAGCGTGTCGGCAAAGTAGCGGAGCTCGAGATAGGTCGCCGCGAACTCGATGTAGGCGCTCACGTCGCCGGGCGGCGGAAGCAGGAGATCCTCTTGTTTGAGCACCAGCCGCGCTTCCTCGAACTCGGACTGGCCGATCCGGCGGATACGCCGGTGGACGGACGCGTCGTCGAGCAGGCCGGCGGCCCGTTGGTCGTCCAGCGCGGCATGGACACGCACATGGAACAGCAGACGCCAGAACTTCGTCAGCGCTTCGCCCGAGGTGTACGCGGCCAGCCGCTCGGTGTCGGGCCGGGCCAGCACGATCACGCGCGGGGGAAGTTGATGATCCGCGGCCAGCCCGAGCTCGTCTCGATCGACGATCTTGAGCAGCGATTCGGCGGCGATCAGGTAGCTCTTGCGGTGAGGCACCCGCAGCCCGATGCCGCCGATCTCCCGATCGTGCTTGATCATCCGGCGTAGGATGCGGGGGGGCGCCAAGAGCGCCGCCGGGTCGGCCGCGCGCAGCGCGGCTTCGAGTTCGCTGATCGAGAGTGGGAGGTCGGTGCCGCCGGCCATTCCCCCATTCTACGTCATAGGCCATTCACTCGACCACCCCAAGCCCTACGGGGCGAAACCCGCCACCACCCCGGCGGCAAGCGAGGACGGACGCTTGCTCACGGCCGGCGAATTCGCGTACACGGGTGGGTTTCGAGGAACCACCGCCTCGTCGCGGCACGAGGATCCGGCATCAGCCGGCGGTGGACGACTCGAGTTCATCGCGCCAGCGCTTCGGGACGGCGTCGAACGCGGCCAGGTAGGTCGGCTGCAAAGGCACGGTGACATAGGAGCCCGCTTCGAGGAACAAGGGCATCCGCGGCACGTCATCGCCCACGCTCACCGGCTCGATGAAGGCTCGGATCACGTCGCCGGCCGCATAACTGGCCAAGGTCAGGGGCTTGTCGGGCGGCAATTGAAAACTCTCGTCGACGATCTGTGACCAGATGGCCGCGTGGATGCCTTGCGGATCGCGTGGTCCGGGCGGAAACAAATCGAGCGTGAGCAGATGGATGCCGGCATCGAGCACCCCCACGGCTTTTTCGATGAACGATTGCAAGGCGTGCCGGTTTCCCTTGTTGCCCGACGAGACGATTTCAAGGATCGCCACGACCTGGTCGTCGCTGACGTGGCGGATGGTGATCCGCTGTCGCTTCCGGGCATGGCGTTCTCCCTCCGCCGCGGCGGTGAAGCGCACACGCGGCGGGGCCGTGGCCAACGCGACGATCCCGTTCGATGAGTGCGCGGCCGAAGGGCCGTTGCCGCCAGCGGCGGGCGAGGCCGGGTGATTTCGTTCCAGAGTCAGGACATCGGGGTGGAAGCCGCCGGCGACCTGTTCCGCCAGGGCGTAGTAATCAGGCGGGAGAATCCCCGTGTTCAGGGCGCACTTGATCGTGAAGATCCAATCGTGGTGGAAATCGTGAAAGATGCCGACATCGACGCGAGTCCAGTCGTGAATCGGCATGGATTCAGCCTCCGGTGAATACAACGCGAGCAGTCGTCGCGCGGTTACCAATCAGTTTTTGGCCCTTCGAATCAACGACCCTATTCTATCACTCCGTCGCGCCGAAACGAAATGAATCCCCCCTGAAACTCGCGCGTTTTGCCATCCGCTTGCTCACGGCCGGCGAATTCGCGTACACTGGTGGATCGCGGAATTCGCCAGACTACGGGGCGTCTCGCGATAGCGCCTGAATTCTTGCGAGTCCATTGATGGGTCACGGGGAGGTGTTTTTCTGGAAATCTTCGAGCATATCGGCTGCACGGTTTGCGGCTGTGTCTGCGACGACCTCCGTGTGACCGTGGACCGTGGGCGTATCACCCAGGCCCAAGGCGCTTGCCGCCTGGCCGAGCCGTGGTTGCTTGGACAGGATCGTCATCAGCCCCCCGCCGCTCAGATCGAAGGCCGGGCGGTCTCGCTGCAAGCCGCATGGGACCGGGCGGCGGACATTCTCCGAGCGTCGTCGTCGCCCCTGATCTACGGCATGTCCCGCAGCAGTACCGAAGGCCAGCGTGCCGCCGTCAGCCTGGCTGAGCGGATCGGGGCCACCATTGACACCAACGCCTCGCTTTGCCACGCCACCTCCGTGATGGCAATCCAAGAGGTCGGGGAATCGACTTGCACGTTGGGCGAGGTCAAGAACCGGGCCGACCTGGTGATTTTTTGGGGGTCGAACCCCCTTGAGAGCCATCCTCGCCACTTCGAGCGCTATTCCGTTCTGCCCCAGGGCCGATTCATTCCGGGCGGCCGGGTTGATCGTACTCTGATCGTGGTCGACGTGAAACCGACCGCCAGCAGCGAGGCGGCGGATTGGTTCTTGCCGGTGAAACCCGGCGCGGATTTCGAAGCCCTGACGACGCTGCGCAGCCTGGTGCGAGGCGCGCCGGTGGAGGCGACCGCGGCGACCGGCGCGCCCTTGCCCTTGTTGCAAGACCTGGCCGCGCGGATGAAGCGGTGCCGGTACGGAATCGTCTTCTTCGGACTGGGCCTGAGCATGACGAGCTTGGGCCAACACAACGTCGAAGCGCTGTTGTTGTTGGTCCGCGACCTGAACGACCACACCCGTTTTTTCGCCCGCAGGATGCGTGTTCCCGGCGACGTGACCGGTGCCGACACGGTGTTGACCTGGCAGACCGGCTACCCCTTCAGCGTGAACTTTTCACGGGGTTACCCCCGTTACAACCCCGGCGAGTTTTCCGCCCAGGATATGCTTCAGCGGCGCGACGTCGATGCCTGCCTGCTCGTGGGCAGCGAAGGGGTGGCCCGATTTTCCGAAGCGGCGAAAGCTCATTTGCGTCGGATACCCACCATCGTCTTGGACCATCCCACCATCGAATCCTTTCTGCCGCCGACGATTCGCTTCACCACGGCGGTTTATGGTGTCCACCTGCCAGGCACGGCGTACCGAATGGATGGAGTTCCGATCCCATTGCGGGGTTTTCTGCCCCCCAGCTACCCAAGCGACGATGAAGTCTTGAAAAAGATCGAGCAACGGATCGGGTGAATCGGTGAAGTCCGTGATTGTCCAACTCAGCCAGGCAGATTCTGTTCGGCCTGCGCGATCAACTCATGAACGCCGCGCGCATCCGTCGCCGCGCGAAGCTCGGCCAGAAAATCGTGCGAGGCGAGCAGCCGGCTGAGCCGCGCCAAAGCCTGCAAGTGCCCGCGGTCGTCGGTCGAACAAATCAGGAAGAACGTGTCGGTCAACACGCCCCGGCTGCCGCCGAACGGGATGCCCCGCTCGCTGCGGCCCAAGGCCAGGAAGGCCTGGGCCAGGATCGTCGGCAACGGCCGCCGCGGGTGCAACAGCGCCACGCCGACATCCAGCGCCGTGGGGTGCATCTCCTCGCGACCTCGGACGGCCTCGGTCATCTTCACCGGATCCCAAAGCCAGCCTGTCCGCGCCGCCAGTTCGACCATCGAGGTGATGACCGAATCTCGCGTGCGCGCCGCCAGCGGTATCTCGATCGCCTCGAGCGGCAGCATCGCGGCGATCGACGGTGGTCCCTCGTCGAAATCGCCCCTGGAAGCCTTCAGCGCGCCTTCGACGCGCAGCAACTCATCGTCGGCCGAAAGTCCGATCCGATCCTCGAGCCAGTGATGAATCTCGCCCTGCGCGAAGCGCCAGCCGCCGGCCACGCGCCGGCCGGGCAGCTTGCCGCGCTCGGCCAGCTTCTGGACCTGCGCCGCCCCCAGGTGCAGGTAGGCCGCCAGGCTTTCGGTATCGAAATCTTCTTCGGACATGGCGGCATTGTGGCGCATCCGAGGCGCGGTTGTCCAGCCTCCGCATGGCCGATTTCCAAGGCCGGTGTCACACCAACCCGCGGCGCAAGCTGCGCGGGGGTCCGTGGCGGCCCACGAATGAGGAAGGATCATTCTACGCAAAAAAGCACGCTCGTTGCGCAGCAACAAGCGTGCGAAAGAAAACGGCAGCGAAGCGAAAAAAAACGACTTCCGAATACCCCATGACGTGCGAAGTGTGGCGCGGGGACACGCCGCCGCTTGCGCGGCTTGCTCAGACGTCGTGGGGATGTCGAAGATCGCGTTTCTCCGCCAGCACGAAAATACGGTTGGTCGCTGTTTTGGGGTGGTTTGAAAATGCCCCAGGGAGCAAGGTAGGATATAATCGGAACAACGTCGTCGTGCAGGACACGCCGGCGCCCTCCACCGAAGGCGGATCTTCGGCACGGGCGTTCCCTCCAGAGCCGATTTTCCGCGACGGGCAACCTTGACGCGACACGTATTCACCTGCGAACGGGGCTGGGAAAATATCCTGCTCGCCGAACTAAGGCGAGTCTTTCCCGGAGCGAAAAATGAGATCCAGGCCGAGGGTTGGGTCGGTAGTGAGCGCGTGCTCGCGCAGGACGGCGTTGGGCCGTCCGTCGCATTCGCCAGCCAGTGCCTGCCCGACGCCGTGCCCGTCTCGGCGAAGTCGATTTCCGCGTGGGCGGCGCAAACGACCGACTGGATGATCGAATCGTTACGCGAGCACGAAGGTCGCTGGCGGCTGCATGTGTTCAATGTACCGGTGCCCGCCGGCCCGGTCGGGCCGGCGCGGTGCCGGCTGATCGAGCGGGCGATCGGCGAAATCCTGCGTAAGAAACGCCGCCGGCTTTGGCGTGCCTTGGTCGCCGAGCCGAGCGCGCCGGCGACTTCCGACGAGTCGCTGGTGCAAGTGGGGCTGGTCACGCCGAGCACGGGCTATTGGTCTTGCTGCGGTGCGGATCGTTGGCTGAACCTGAGGCGCTGCGTTTCGCGCTTTGCCAACGGCGAAGTGTCGATCCCCCCGAACCGGCGCGCGCCCTCGCGAGCCTTCGCCAAGCTGGCCGAGGCCGAAATCCGCTTGGGCCGCCGGATCGCGGCAGGCGAAACGTGCGTCGATCTGGGAAGCAGTCCGGGCAGTTGGGCCTGGCTGGCACTTGCCCGCGGCGCGCGAGTGACGGCGGTCGATCGTAGCACGCTGCGGGCCGATCTCATGCGGCACGCTCGCATGACCTTCATTCGCGGCGATGCCTTTCGCTACCGGCCGGCCGCCGACGTCGATTGGCTGTTGTGCGACGTGATCGCCTTTCCCAGCCGCACGTTCGAACTGCTGCGGACCTGGATCGACCAGGGCTGGTGCCGCTGGTTCTGCGTGACCCTGAAGTTCCGGGGCGACGACGATTACGGAAACTTGCAAGATATCAAGGCTTGGCTCGCCGCCGGCGGCGTCGAGTTTTTCGTCCGCCGCCTGACCAGCAACAAGAACGAGGTGATGGTCTTCGGGGGTGTTGATGCGTCCCTCAGAGCGACGCTCTGAGGAACGCTGTTCGCGTGGCATTCGTTCGATGGCTTGGACGAATAAACACTCTGGCGTTGCAAACTTCGCTGGGGTAGAATAATCATGGAAATGATGCTGGCTGATCGGTGCCTGCCGACTGGATTACGCTATGGCTGATGTTGCGATTCCCGATACGGTGAACCAAGTCGAATTGGATTGGATTTCGCCGTCGCTAACGATCCCGATCTCGACCTCATTGAACTAAGGACGCTCGCACTGCCGAATGTCACCGGCGAGGCGCTGCGGTCCTTCTTGGACGATCGCTTGCTTTTTTCATTTCCGCATCATGGCTGAACTTGAATTGATCGCGACTTCGGCCGTCGGCCTCGAGGCGGTGGTGGCGCGCGAGATCAAGTCGCTGGGTTACGAGACGGCAATCACTCAAACCGGCAGGATCGCATTCAGGGCCGACGAGGCCGGCGTCGCCAGGGCGAACCTCTGGCTCCGCTCGGCCGACCGTGTGCTGTTGCGGCTGGGCACGTTTGAGGCGACGGACTTCGGCCAACTCTTCGACGCGACGTATGCCTTGCCCTGGGAAGAGTGGCTCGGTCGCGACGCGGCGTTTCCCGTCAATGGCCGCTCGGTCAAGTCGCAACTGTCGAGCGTGCCGGCCTGCCAGAAGATCGTCAAGAAAGCGATCGCCGAGAAGCTCAAGAGCGTGTACCAGCTCGATTGGTGCGATGAGACCGGGCCGCTGTACACCCTCGAGGTGGCGTTGCTCGAAGACCGTGCCACGCTGACGATCGACACGTCGGGGGCCGGCCTGCACAAGCGCGGCTACCGCAAGCTCACGGGCGAGGCCCAGCTCAAGGAAACGATGGCGGCGGCACTGGTGCAACTGAGCTTCTGGCGTCCCGATCGGCAACTGGTCGACCCGTTCTGCGGGTCGGGCACGATCCCGATCGAGGCCGCCTTGATTGGCCGCAATCTGGCGCCCGGCTTGAACCGTCGGTTCGCCGCCGAGGCCTGGCCGCGGCTGCCGCCCGCGCTTTGGGACGAGGCGCGGCGCGAGGCGCGCGAGCTGGCGAAGCCCGACTTGCCGCTGAGGATCATCGGCACCGACATCGACGCCGCGGCGTTGAGCCTGGCCCGCTACCACGCCGAGCAGGCGGGCGTCGCCGGCGACATCCATTTCCAGCAGCGCGACTTCCACGACCTGACGAGCCACAAGCCCTACGGCTGCGTGATCTGCAACCCGCCCTACGGACAGCGGATGGGTGAATCGTCGGAAATCGAGGCTCTCTACCGCTCGATGCCCGACGTGCTGAGGCGGCTGCCGACCTGGTCGCACTACATCCTCACGGCCTGGAGCGATTTTGAAGACCTCGTCGGCCAGCCGGCCCATCGCCGCCGCAAACTGTACAACGCGCGCATCGAATGTACTTATTACCAGTTCCACGGCCCGAGGCCCGGGCAAGGGAACGGAGGTTACAGGTTACAGGTAACAGGGGACAGTGGCGAGCGGGGGGCGTCAGCCCCCTGTTCCGACGGCGAGCGGGGGGCGTCAGCCCCCTGTTCCGACGGCGAGCGGGGGGCGTCAGCCCCCTGTTCCGACTGCGAGCGGGAGGCGTCAGCCCCCTGTTCCGATGGCGAGCGGGGGGCGTCAGCCCCCTGTTCTTCGGTTGACGGCGACCGGGGCGACGCCCAACAGGCATCAGCGGAAAGTTCGGGGCGGACGGCGTATGCCGACGCCGAGATTGCAAATTGCAAAATGCAAATTGCAAATTGCGAATTGCCGGATGGGAACCGAACACCAGGTACTCTGACCAATGACAAGGGACCAATGACGAATGACCACCGGCAATCCGCAATTCCGCCTCCTCGTCCGGCGTTCGGCGGACTCACGGCCAAGGCCGGCCGGCAGGCGGAAACATTCAGGAGCCGGCTGGCCCACCGGGCGAGGCACCTGCGCCGCTGGCCGACCAAGCGCGGGATCACCTGTTACCGGCTGTACGACCGCGACGTACCCGAAATCCCGCTGGTCGTCGACCGCTACGAAGACTGTCTGCACCTGGCCGAGTACGACCGGCCGCACGACCGCACGCCAGCCGAGCACGGCGACTGGCTCGACCTGATGGCGCGCACGGCCGGAGAGGTGCTGGGCGTGCCGCCGGGGCGTGTCTTCATGAAACGCCGCGAGCGGCAGCGCGGCACGGAGCAATACGAGCGGTTCGCCGAGGCGGGCCGAACATTCGACGTTCAGGAAGGGGGCCTGACGTTCCGCGTGAACCTCTCCGACTATCTCGACACCGGGCTGTTCCTCGACCACCGTATCACCCGGTCGCTGGTGCGCGACGCGGCCGGCGGCAAGCGGTTCTTGAACTTGTTCGGCTACACCGGCTCGTTCACGGTCTATGCCGCGGCGGGCGGCGCGGCGGAGGCCACGACGGTCGACTTGTCGAACACGTATCTCGATTGGGCCAAGGAGAACCTGCGGCTCAACGGCGCGCTCGATGGCCGGCACCGCTTCGTCCGCGACGACGCGCGGGCATTCCTCGAGTACCACCGACCGGGCCGCGCGTACGACCTGGCCGTCGTCGATCCGCCCACGTTTTCCAACAGCAAGAAGACCGAGCGCGACTGGGACATCCAGCGCGACCACGCCGAGTTGCTGACGCGGCTGGTCGAGTTCATGTCGCCCGGCGGAATCATTTTCTTCTCGACGAATTCGCGGCGGTTCAAGTTCGCGCCCGCTGGGGCGCCGGGTGTTACCGTCCGTGAGATCAGCCGGCAGACCGTGCCGGAGGACTTTCGCAACCAGCGCATCCACCGTTGCTGGAGGTTGGTGTGTCCCGCTGGGTAAAGTTGCTCGTGCAGCCGGCCATGACAAGATCGGGACGAATCAGAACGTCCCTTTTTCCGACCCCCAATTGTCGGCCGCGACGACCTCGACCCCCGCTTGCCGCATCTCGCGGATGGCGGCGGCGACGTCGCCGGGCGCGCGCTCGACGCCACGGCAGGCGTCGGCGATGAGGAATGTGCGTAAGCCAAGCCGGCGCGCGTCGAGCGCCGTGAACTTGACGCAATAATCGGTCGCCAAACCCAATACATGCACCTCGCTGGCGCCTCGCTCCCTTAGAAACTCGGCCAGGCCCGTGCCTCGACGGTGGCCGTTGTCGAAAAAACCGCTGTAACTGTCGACCGAGGGGTCGGTCCCCTTGCGAAAGATCCGCGCGATCCGCGTCGTGTTCAATGCGGCGGCCAGCGCGGCGCCGGGTGTTTGCGCGACGCAATGAACGGGCCAAAGCACTTGCGGCAATCCGTCGAGTTCGATCACGTCGCCCGGCCGCTTGCCAGGATGGTTCGCGGCAAAGCCGCGGTGGTTGGCCGGGTGCCAATCTTGCGTGGCGACGACCAGGTCGAAGCCAAGCTGCAATGCGTTGGCCTGTGCGAGCACCTCGTCGCCCCGCGGCACGGCCAGGGCTCCGCCCGGTAGGAAGTCGTTCTGAAGATCGATCAAGAGGAGGGCGGTCATGGGACTGAGGTTACAGGTAACAGGGGACAGGTAATGCCGGCGCGCCTGGAGTGGGTTCTTTCACTCCTTGTTCCCACGCTCCGCGTGGGAACGCATTTGCGGCCGCTCCCGCGGCCACATTTCAACGAACCATTCCGCCAGGCGATGCCGTGGTGCGCCGGAGCGCACGCGGGAACCGGGGCATCGCTTAGGCTCTGCCCCAGCCACCGCGCTCTCATTTTCATGGGACAAATGACAAATGACTACTCCAGCCCGCGCGCCTCTCGCACGAGGCGGTTCTTCAGTTCAAACAGCCGCGGTTCGAGCCCGACGGGGTACTCGTGCGGGTTGACGAAGCGACGAACGCCGGCCGAAAACCGCGCCAACTCGGCACCGGCGCGGTCGCGAATGGCGGCCAGCGGCGGCTGGTCGCGGACCAGCCGACCTTGGCGAACGATCGGCACGAGCAAGTCGTCGTACGGCGTGGCGGAGGGAATGTTCTTGCGGCGGTTGGCGTCGCGAGGGTCGACAAGCGTCGCTTCGACGCCGGCGCCGAGTTGTTCGTCGTAGATCATGTCGCCCAGGCATTCGCCGCCGGCCGAAAAGCGCCGCACTTGCAAGATACCCGGCGTCGAAATCTTGATCGACTGTTCCGAGAGCTTGAGGCGATAGCTCCAGGCTTCGCCCGGCGAGCGAAGGGCGGAAAGCTTGTAGACGCCGCCCAAGGCGGGCTGGTCGTAGGCCGTCACCAGCTTGGTGCCCACGCCCCACACGCCGATCGCCGCTCCCTGTTCCTTGAGGCTGGCGATCAGGTGTTCGTCGAGGTCGTTGCTGGCGACGATCACCGAGCGGTGGAAGCCGGCGTCGTCGAGGAGCTTGCGGGCGGTGGTGCTCAAATAGGCCAGGTCGCCCGAGTCGAGCCGGATGCCCGCCAACTCGTGCCCTCGTGACCGCAGCCATTGGCCCACCTGGATGGCGTGCCGCACACCGCCCAGCGTGTCGTAGGTATCGACCAGGAATACGCAGTTGTTGGGCATGGCCTTTGCGTAGGCCTCGAACGACGACAGCTCGTCGTCGAACGACATGACCCAACTGTGGGCGTGCGTTCCCTTGACCGGAATGCCGAACATGCGGCCGGCCAATACGCTGGAAGTGGCGGCGCAACCGCCGACATGGGCCGCCCGGCTGGCCGCCAGCGCGCCGTCGATGCCCTGGGCGCGGCGCAGCCCGAATTCGATCACCGGATCGCCCCGCGCCGCCATGCAAACGCGGGCGGCCTTGGTCGCGATCAGCGTCTGGAAGTTGACGATGTTCAAGAGGGCCGTCTCGAACAGTTGCCCCTCGATCAAGGATCCGGTCACACGGAGCAACGGCTCGTTGGGGAAGACGACCGTCCCCTCGGGCGCCGCGTCGAGATCGCCGCTGAAGCGGACTCCCCGCAGGTAATCGAAAAAGGCCGGCTCGAACAGGACCGCGCCGTCGTCGCCACGCAGCGTGGCAAGGTACGCCAGGTCGTCGTCGGCAAAGCAAAACCGCGTCAGCCAATCGACGACGTACTCCAGGCCGCAGGCGATCGTGAAACCGCCGCGAAACGGATGGTGTCGGAAGAACAGATGAAACACGGCCTCGCGCCGCTGCATGCCGCTTTTCCAATAGCCGTAGGCCATCGTCAGTTGATAAAGATCGGTGAGCAGTGCCAGCGAAGGGCGGTAAAGCTCGGAAGGTGCATGCACGAGTTGGGCCCTCGCGGGTCGCCATTTTGTCAGGAAATCCAGGCTAGCTAGTGCCTGTCGGAAAATCGGTCATTCGCCGGAAATCTAAGCCTGGAGGGGGGGTGGACTTGGCACGAAGATGGTCGCGGATGGCCGTTCTGCGCGTGGGACTCGTTGTTTCGGGCGCGTT
>Ga0307372_10000167_pt1 | contig 110023 bp, 111 predicted proteins | sample OX1MG_FD_202533 | JGI IMG/M metagenome (GOLD analysis project Ga0307372, IMG submission 202533) | Soil microbial communities from Risofladan, Vaasa, Finland - OX-1 | ecosystem: Environmental > Terrestrial > Soil > Coastal area > Acid sulfate soil | place: Finland: Risofladan, Vaasa... | reverse complement strand
GTCATAGCAGGGGCCTCGTTGCGTTCACCGCCGCGTCAGGCCGCCAGCCGCGATCGTGACCCACCCGTAACGCAACACCAAAAACCAGACATGCAGCCACAGAAGTCTTAGAAGTTAAGGGCAGTGGGGGTATCCCAGATGCTCGAAATTCTGGTGCTGGGCGAGCCGGTCGGCCAGTTTCATGAGAAGAGTCCAGCCGACATCGTCGAGGTCGGTGCCTGCGGGGACGGGGCGGCGTGCTGCCTGAAGTAGAGGCCCAATGTGGCCGAGCAGTGTGGCACGCTCTGGGTAGTTAGCATACTGTGCGTCATTCACGACGGATAGCGTACGGTCGCGCGGTGAGCCGGGAGCTGCTTTTCGCACCGGGCGCATGCGGGGTGTCTGGCCTGTACGTGCTGGTTCGTGCGGGGGGCGTCTCGGCGTGAGGGTCTTTGCCGGGCTGGCGTTGACGGCTGAGTTGCGCACGGCCTCTATAGCTGCGGCAAGCTGCTCGGGAAACGGGGCCTTACGGTCAAGCGGGCAGGTTTGCGAGAGCGCCCTGGGTGTCGCGGAGCAGCGTGCGAGTGTCGGTGTCGTTTATCTTGGGTCGCGGCTGCCCTGTGAGCGCGGCAGCCCTTGCGACGTACCACTTGGCGCCAGCGGCCAGGAGCGCGTTCCTGCGCGGCGGTATGGGGATGCCGTCAGACTTCGATGTGATTATGAAGTTCTCGGCTGCTGCGAAGACTGCCTCGCGGCCAGCGAAGCGGTCCTGCAGGAAGGCGTCGAACTCTGCCTCGGTGTCAAACTGGGCGTTGATGACGGATTCCTGGTCGGTGGCCGGGACGGGGACGTAGGCCCAGAGTGACCGTGTTGCGGCGGTGGTGATGACCGTGAAGATCACTAGGTCATCGCCGAGGCGGTAGGTGCCGCAGATTGGGAAGTCGTACTTGTCCCAGACATCAACGTCGGAGGCCGCGGGCGTAGGCTGCCAAGGCGGCTGTCCGATGCTTACCAGCGTGTCCAGGTTCAATGTTCTCAGCCCTCCTGCTCAGTAAAGTACGCCGCGAAGGCCTGCTGAACAGATGGAGGCCAGTCGCGCTCCTGCTCATCGAGCGGGTTCGTGTTGGGCCAGACGGCTGAGACGTGCCCGTTTTGCTCGCCTTTGCGCCCGCAGGTGTGGATCACTGCGAACTCTGCGCGTCGCAGATCCCGGGCCGTGGCATAGCGGATCCCAGCCCTGGCAACGTCTGCTGGAGCGGCAGGCGTGCCGCCGTTCCGCTGCCTGCACGCCACAGCCGGAGGTCCCGGTTCGATTCCGGGGCTGCCGGAGGCATGGGGTGTGCTTATCTTCGCGGGTGTCGTGATCGCTGATGAGGCCGTGACGGCGCTGAAGGAGGTGGCGCGGATGATCGCTTCTGTGATCAGCATGAACCGGCTTGCAGGGTTCATCCTCGTGGCGGCTGGAGTAATGGCTAGCTCGTCCCCTGCCTAGGGACCATGAGCTTTTTTGGCCCGATGTAGGGGTTTTCTCGTGCTGGTCTTGCAGTGCCCGGGGGGTGCCTGGCTGGCGCGGTGCGCCCATCAGGGTGCGCATCTTCTTGGGTTGCTGGCAGGCGCGTCGGTTACGGTCCGGGTCGGCTACGCAGAGGCGGGGCCGGGTGGGTGGGCCGCCTTGATCGGCTGGCGTGGTTCCTCATGACCGGGCCGCGCGGGTTCCCTTTGGGGTGGCCGCGCGGCCCGGGTAAAGCCTCCCTGCCGCTACCTGAGCGGGGCCGGTCAGAGTTGGGTTGTCCACTCGATGATCAGTTTCCGGCCTGGGTGGCCCGGACTCTGTTCGGACTCTCCCTGTGCCGTTATAGCGACACCAATCTCGTGATCACGTTCTGCGGTGAGAGCCGGGAGGGGCCAGAGGGGCGTTAGTGGCCTGAGGGGCCGCGGGCTGGGTAGCCGCGATCCGGGCGCTGGCTGGGGATGGGTCCGGGCGCTGGGTGAGGCCGGGTCCGGGCGCTGGCTATCCCGGCGGGAAATGACTTTCCGCTTCCGGGGGCTATCATGAGCGCATATACCCATGGGGGTATTTTGAGGAGGGGTGTGATGAGGGTTGTCAAGCTCATGAACGGGCTGGCCGGGCGGTCCGCGCGGGCGCTGGCCGGCCTGGCCCTGATCGCTGGCGGCATTGCCGTTGGCGGGACCGGCGGCCTGGTCATCGCGATCATCGGCGTGTTCCCGCTGGCAGCCGGGGCAACCGGGGTGTGCCTTGCCGCGCCACTGCTGCGGGCTCCGCTGCGGGCCCGGTGACCGGCGGGCACCGATGATCACGCGGGATAGGAACCGGGCCGGGCGGCAGGTCGCGATGAACGACGGGGCCATGTCCCGGCCCGGGCGGCTGCCGCCGGGCTGGCGGCAGGCGCTGGCGGTGGTAGCCCCCCGATGACGAGACCTTCGGGCTTGGTGCGGTAGCGGACCGCTTCGCCGCGGGCGGCACCGCGGTGCATGCGCTGTGCTTCACCCACGGCGAGGCTTCCACGCTGAACGAGAACCACGCCGCGCTGCACCAGGCACGTGCCCGGGAACTCCGGCTGGCCGCCCGGGTCGGCGCGGCGGGCCTGGTGGTCTTCGATGACACCGGCATCACCGGCCATCCTGACCATCAGGCGGCGACCCGCGCCGCGGTGCTCGCGGCGGAAGCCGCCAGGCTGCCGGTGCTGGCCTGGGCACTGCCAGAGACGATCGCGGACCGGCTGCGGGATGAGACCGGCGAGGGGTTCCGCGGCCAGCCACCCGGCCGGATCGACCTGTGCATCCGGGTGGACCGGGCCAGGCAGCGGCGGGCGGCCCGCATGCACACCAGCCAGATCTCACCCTCCGCCGTCGTCTGGCGGCGGCTCCAACTGCAGGGGGACTGCGAGCACCTGCGCTGGCTGCTGCCGCCCCGAGGTGGCGGCTAGGGCCGCCGCAGCGCCAGCGCCGTGCCATGTCCCCGCGGGGCCGCCTGCGCCGCCAGAGCGGCCCGGCGGGTGATCAGCGGGCCATCAGGTGAAGATGATCTGCCCACCGGCGGCCAGGGCGTAGAACTCGCCCACGGTGATGATGCCATTGACCTGGTCGATGAGGTCATCCTTGGTGACCCCGAAGAGGTCACACGACGCCTGGCAGCCATAGATGCCGGCCCCGGTGTCCGCGATCATCTCGATGAACTCCGGGATCGGCGGGATGTCGAGCTTTCCCATCTTGCGTTCCAGGTAGCTGGTCATCAGGCCGGGCATGCCGGGCAGCGCGCCGACGAGGGTCGCGACATGCAGGCCGGGATTGCCGACCGCAGCGACCTTGATGTGCTCATGACGCTTCCTGCTGATGGCGTCGAGGCCGAAGAAGGTGAAGAACAGGTCGGCCTCGATGCCCTCGGCGCGGGCGCCGTTGGCCATGATCAGTGCCGGGTAGATCCCCTCCAGGGAGCCCTTCGACACGATGATCGAGACCTTCTGGATAGCAGTGTCCATGACGGGCCGTCCTTCAGATGCAGCCGCGTGGCTTCGGGATCCCGGCGATCTTGGCGGCGGTCTTGGCCGGGCCCCTGGGGAAGAGCTGGTAGAGTTCCTTGATGGTGACGCCGGACGTCTTGCCGAGGACGCGGACGCTGGGGCCGGTTCCCTTGGCCTGGTATTCGGCGCGCATGAACCTGATGACCTGCCAGTGCTGCGGCGTCAGCTCGTCGATGCCCTCGGCCTTGGCGATCTGCGGCGCCATGTCCTCGGTCCACTGGCCGGGATCGGCGAGGAATCCCTCGTCGTTGACGGCGACGCTGTGGCCGGCGTAGGTAGCGGTGGGCACGGTCAGCACCTCCTGGGTGTGATCATCGGTGGCCGCCGACGCCGGCCGCGGTGGCGGCCTGCGCGCGCGGGCGGGTCTTGCCGCGGGCGGGCATGGCGGAGCTGATGCCGGGGACGTCGTAGCCGGGCAGCAGGCCGTGCCAGTAGAACTGCTGGAAGGCCAGCTTGCCGAGGTGGTTCAGGCGGGATTGCTTGAGCAGGGGCAGGCCTAGCCGGGCAGGGTAGTGGCCGGTCAGCGGCTCGGTGTCGTAGTTGAAGTCGATCAGCAGGGCCTTGCCGAAGCCGGTTTCGATGAAGCAGTTGGTGTGTCCGTCGAAGGCGGCGGTCAGCGGCTGCCCGGCCAGGAAGCGGCGGACGTTGCCGGTCAGCACGTCTCCTTCGAAGTGGGCGACAGATCCCGCCTTGGACGTGGGCACGTCGGTGGCGTCGCCGAGGGCGAACACGTTCTGCTGTGCCCTGGACTGCAGCGTGCCCGGATCCACCGGTATGAAGCCGAGTTCGTCACCGAGACCGGGCGAGCGCCCGACGAAACCAGCGCCGCCGTGCAGGGGGACGACCACGGCAAGGTCGAAGGGCACCTCGCGCTCGTCGTAGGAGATCAGGCGACCGGTCCGGTTCGCCTCGCCATGGTCACCGGGCGGATCGACGGTGCCGGTATTGAACTCGGTCACCAACTCGATGCCCTTGTCAGCCAGCAGGCCGCTCAGTTCCTGGTTGCAGACCGGCTTGGTGAAGGCACCATCCAGCGGCGTGACGTAGCTCAGTTCCACGCGGTCGCGGATCCCCCGCCTGCGGAAGTACCAGTCGGCGAGGAAGGAGAACTCCAGCGGCGCGACCGGGCACTTGATCGGCATGTCGATGACGTTGACCACCAGCCGGCCGCCGCTGAACTGCTCGAGCGCACGGTGCAGGGCCACGGCGCCGTCGGGCGTGTAGAAGGTGAAGACGTCGCGCAGCCACCCGGGACCGGTCAGCCCGTCGGTCTCCTCAGGCAGCAGCCGTGCGCCCGTGGCGACCACGAGGACGTCGTAGCTCAGCGCCGTCCCGTCATCGAGGTGCACCAGGTCGGTGCCGACATCGACCCCGTCGATCCCGGCCTGGCGGAACGAGATGCCGTGGCGGAACTGCTGGCGCCGCGGGCGGACGATCCGCCGCATGTCGGTGAGCCCGAACGGGACGAACAGCAGCCCGGGCTGGTACACATGGTCGGTGTCGCGGTCCACCACGACGATTTCGGCCGCCTCGTCGTCATAGGCGCGGCGCAACCGGTTGGCGGCCAGCGTGCCGCCGGTGCCGCCGCCCAGGATCACGATTCTCTTCACATGATCAGCCTGCGGCTGGGGTACTGCCAGCAGGCAGAGGCATTGGTCCTGCGCCGGCATGACGATCAGCCCCGGGCGGCGCAGGCCCCGCCCCGGATAGCCTCGGACAGGGCGGATGCCGCCATCCGAGGTGAGGGCCGGGAGGCTGCCGATGGGACAGATGGTTGCCGCGGGCCTGCCGCAGGTCGCGACGGTGGGCGGGACAATGCTGCCGCTGGCCGGCCGGGCCCGGGTTTACGCATGCGGTATCACCCCCTATGACGTCACCCACCTGGGGCATGCCGCGACATTCGTCTGGGTCGACACGCTGGCCCGCGTGCTGGGCGAGGCCGGTGCCGAGGTGATCGTGTGCCGGAACGTGACCGATGTGGACGATGTGCTGCTGGCCGCCGCGAACCGGGCGGGCGCACCGTACGGCCGGTTCGCGGCGATCCAGCAGTTCTACTTCGACCAGGACATGACTGCCCTCGGTGTGCGGCAGCCGGCCTTGCAGCCCAGGGCGCATGCCTACATCAGGCAGGTGATCGCGCTGGCCGCCGGGCTGCTGGCCCGGGAAGCGGCCTATCAGCGGGACGGTCAGGTCTACTTCCGGGGTGCCGCCGCCGCGCGGCGGGCGGGCCTGGACCGCCCGGCGGCGCTGCGGCTGGCCGAGGAATACGGGGACCACCCGGAGGACGCCCGCAAGGACGACCCGTTCGATGTGGCGGTGTGGCAGGCGTCAGCCGAGGACGAGCCCGCATGGGAGAGCCCGTGGGGGCCTGGCCGGCCATGCTGGCACGCCGAGTGCGCGGCGATGGCGCTGCACGCCCTCGGCCCTGCGGTCGACGTGCACGCCGGCGGCGGCGACCTGCGCTTCCCCCACCACGCCTACCAGGCAGCCCTGGCGGAGGCGTTCACCGGGGTCACCCCGTTCGCCCGCGCGCGGCTGAACGCTGGCGTCGTCGGAGTCGCCGGGGCGAAGATGGCCAAATCGGCCGGGAACCTCGTCCTGGTCCGCGAGCTTCTCGATGACTACCCCGCCGGGGCCATCCGGCTGCTGATCCTGGACCGCCGCTGGGACCAGGACTGGGACTACGACCGGGCCGGCCTGGACCGGGCGGCGGCACGGCTGGACCGGCTGCACGCCGCGGCCGGGCGCCCGGACCGGGCCACGCCGGGAACCGGCGGCGCGGCGGTGGCCGCCGTCCGCGCCGCGCTCGCCAGCGACCTCGACGTGCCCGCCGCGCTGCGCATCGCCGAAACCGACGGCGGGCAGGCCGCCCGCGTCCTCGGCTCCCTGCTGGGGCTGTGGTAGGCCCGGGCGGTCAGGAGATGCGGCGGCGGCTGAGCCACCAGAAGCAGAACCCGGCCAGGCCCACGGCGAGGACCAGGAAGATCCCGGTCTCGTACCACTGGAAGGCCCAGTAGCGGCTGGCGGGCTGATAGGTCACCACCTGCCGGAGGTGCAGCCTGGCGATCGAGGCCTGGCACGCATGGAAGGGCGCCGTGTTGCTCTCGCATGCCGCAGTGGCCGGTCCCGTGAACGCGTGGCCGTCCGGGCTGATGGTCTGGTTGGAGACGACCCAGGCGCCAGGCAGGTTCACGCCGCCGAACACTTTCATCTGACCGGCCTGCCCAATCCACATCTGGTCGATGGCTGCGGCATTGAGCGGCGCGGTGTGCTGAACCGGGGTGATGAGGTGCGGGCGGATCAACAGCGGCATGACGATCTGGACGGCGGTGAAGACGGCGAGGGTGACGGCCATGGCCGGCACCGTGCGCCGGATGAGCACCCCGGCGGTGACGCCGAGGACGAACGCGAACACGGCGTAACCGATGGGGGCGATGCCGCGCGCATCGAACAGCACAGGCACGAACCGGGTTGTCGCGCTGCTCCCGTTCCGCGACGCGGCGAGTTGGGAGGCCCGATCGATCGGGCTGGCCCACCAGGTCACCATGAGGCTGAGTAGCCCGGCGGTGGTCATCGCGGCCAGGCCGATGAAGCCGAGCTTGACGGCCAGCCAGCGGGTACGGGTGACGCTCTGGTTCCAGGTCAACCGGAAGGTGCCCGCTTCGAGCTCGCGGGTGACCAGCGGGGCGCCCCAGAAGACCCCGATGATGGCCGGTGCGATGAGCAGCACGCCGATACCGAAGTAGAAGAGGCCGTTGTAGCTGATGCTGGCCTTCAGCTGGTTCAGGAAGCTGCTGGCGAGCATCGCGCAGTCACTGTGCGCCTGGCAGCCGGCGACCCCGCTGGTGTTGTACAGGTGGGCCATGTTCATGCCGGTGACCGCCAGGGCGACCGCGAGCACAGCCAGCGCGGCGAGCGTCACCCGGCCGGCAGCGTGGCCGGGTCGCGGCGCGGCCCGGTGAGCAGGTAGTGCGTGGCGAGCAGTTCCTCCACCTCACCGGCCAGCCGCACCCGGGAGGCGACGAGCACAACGAGGTGGTCGCAGACCCGCTCCAGGTCGGCGACCAGGTGCGAGGACAGCACGACGCTGACCTCGTGTTCGGCCACGGCCGCCATCAGGTCCTGGAGGAACTCGCGGCGGGCGAGCGGGTCGAGGCTGGCTGCAGATCAGCAGGATGGCATGCCAGGAGAACTGATGGACGTCAGCAAGGCCCCGGCGGGGTCACTGGCCTGGCAGTGACTGCGCGGCCCGGGACGGGGCACTGGCCGGGCGGGGCGCCCTCATCGGCGACGTGCCAGCGCGGTGAGAGCCAGTTGCGGTGGGTCTTGACTTTTCCCGCGCCGGACATAACATCGCCGCGACTTAACCGGTAAATAGCCCGGCGTTGGCCGGTAAAGAGAAGGCCCCTGGCGGTCGCGCGCGTGCTGGGCGGTCAGCGTCTTCGCCGGTCCGGTCGGCAGGCTCAAGCGATCATGTCAGGCATCCGAAGGAGCGGTTATGAGCATCTTTTCCAGGCGCAGGGGCAACCAGGGGCAACGCCGCCCTGGCAATCGCGGCGACCATCGCATCCGCCGTCACGGCGGTCGCCTTGAGCGCCACGCGCGCGCCGGCCGACACGGGGGCCACGTGCAATGTAAATTACACGATCGCCTGGCAGACGCCGTCCAATAACCCGCCCGATTTCGGCGCGACCGTCACGATCACCAACACCTCCGCATACCCGATCAGCAACTGGACGGCCACCTGGACATTCAGCGCCGGCCAGACGATCGTCGCAGGGACCGCCTACAGCGCGAACGTGACGCAGAGTGGCTCGACGGTGACGGCGACCCCCGAGGCGGGCTACAACGCCACCCTGGCCGCCGGCGCGAGCACCACCTGGGGTTTCAACGCCGACTACAACGGCACCGCCAACCCCGTCCCCACGGTCACCTGCTCAGGGCCGGGCCAGGGATCCGCCAGCGCCACCCTCTCCGGTTCCCTGGACCCCCTGGGGGTCAACACGGCCGCCTGGGACACCAATTTCCTGGACCCGGCGATCTCCAGCGACCTTTCCGCCGCTGGCCTGGGCCTGGTCCGCTATCCCGGCGGCTCGTGGGCTGACCAGTACCTGTGGCAGGCCAACTCCGTCAACGGCGCCACCCAGCCGGTCGACTTCGCCCAGTACTCCAGCCAGGTCGACGCCATTTCCAATGGGCAGAAGTTCGTCACGATCGACTACGGTTCCGACACCCCGCAGGACGCGGCGGCCTGGGTCAGGCAATCGGCGGCCGCCGGCGAAGGGGTGTCATTGTGGGAGATAGGCAATGAGGAATACGGGTCGTGGGAAACCGATAGTCACGCCAACCCGCACACGGCGTCGTCCTATGCGACCAATGCGCTGCCGTACCTGCAGGACATGAAGGCTGCCAATCCCAGCGCGCAGATCTGCTACGACTACGCGATGGACGGCAACCTGGCACCGGGCGCCGGCGTGTCGGGCTGGCAGGCCTGGAACGACACGATCCTCCCGGCGGACGCCGCGGACATCAACTGCGCTGACGTGCACTGGTACCCGATCAACGGGACACCCACGGAGAGCGTCCAGTCGATCATGGAACTGATCGACAACATCCCCGCCGCGGCCGCCGAGATCCACACTCCCCTCGCCAGCTACGACCCGGGCGAGGATTTCGTCGTGGGCGAGACCGACATGTCGCAGACGGCGAACGCCTGGAACGAGGAGCCTGTCGGCGCCCTGTTCGCCGCCGCGAATGCGATGGAATGGCTCTCCTTCGGCGCGCAGAGCGTCGACTGGTGGGACGTGCACAACTACGGCACCCCCACCGCCGACTTCGGCATGTTCTCCTCTGCCAGCGGCGGCGAGCCGGCCCTGGACACCCCGTATCCGCCCTACTACGGCTACGCGCTGGCAGCCAAGCTCGCCATCAAGGGCGCCAAGGTCGGCACCCTGGCCGTGGCGACGCCCAACATCTACGGCTACTACTCTGACCTGCCGGGCGGGTCCTACGCCGTCATGCTGGTCAACGCCGGCCCCGCCAATTCCTACCAGGTGAGCACGTCGAGCCTGGGGATCACCAGTTCCGCGGTCCTGGCCAAGCGGCTCCGCGCGATCCCGCTCATGCTGGCCACCCTGATATTGGGCGGGATCGCGGCTGCCCTGATCGTCTTCGGTGCCTCCCTCGGCTCAGCGATCGAGGGGCACCTGCCGTTCGCCGGAACCGCGTTCGTCATCGCGTGGACGGTCGCGCGCTGGGTGGCCACCCTCCTGGCCCTGTCGCTGCTGTTCTCGTTCTACTACTATTTCGCGCCTAACCGGGAGCCCCCGCGCTGGCAGTGGGTGAGCCCCGGCGGCCTGGTCGGGACGGGCATTTTCCTGCTCGCCTCCCTTGGGTTCTCTTCTACGTCGCCAAGTTCGGTTCCTACGGGAAGACCTACGGCGCGTTTGCGGGCGTGGTCATCCTGATCTTCTGGCTGTACCTGGTCGGCCTCGCGATGCTGGTGGGCGGGGAGATCAACGCCGAAACGGAACGCGAGGCGGCCGCGCAGGCTGCGTCGAGGATCCGTGCGCCGCTGGTGAGCAGCGGGAACGTGATCCCCGCAGTCGGCACCGGCGCCGCGGCAGCGCTCGCCCGGGCCGCCGGGGGTGTCACCTTCGAGCCGGCCTGACGGGAAGGTCGTCCGGTCAGCCAGTTCCGCGCGCCGCATCCGCGATGGCCTGCTCCCAGTGCCGCAGGTACTGCTGATAGTGGTCGGCGAAGTCAGCCAGGTCGGCGGCGGCCTCGTCGGAGAGGGCGGTGAGGTCGTAGCTGACCGTCGCCACCCGGCCCGCCCCGCCGCGGTCCGGAGTGCCCGCCCCGCTGCGGTCCAGGGTGACGGTGACGGTTCCCGCGTTCTGGCCATAGCTGATCCGCGCGTACCGGATGGACTGCCCGGGCTCCCGGTCACAGACCACCCAGGTCGCGCGCTGCTGGCCGTCGGTGGTCTCGAACACCGTGCCAGGCTCGCTGTCATCGTCGGCCAGGGCCGGGAACTGCGGATCCCAGCCCTCCGCCCACAGCCTTTCGCCGCGCGGCGTGAAGAGGGACAGGGCCGGCTCGAAGCCGGGCGGCACCCGCACGGATCCGGTGAGCCGGGCGCGGCGTGGGTGCGGTGCCGGGAGGTTTTCCATGTCATCTACCATGGTACAAAAGTACCATGGTAACGATTGAGCGAGTGCAGACCGGGGTGCGCATGGAGCGCACTCTGCTGAAGGTGCTGAAAGGGCTGGCCGAGTACCTGGACCTCTCCCTGGGTGACCTGCTGGAGGGCATCGTGCTGCACGCCTTCGAGGGGAAAGCGGTGTTCGGGCAGCCCACGATGGACGTCATCGAGGAGCTGAAGCGGATCTATGGCTGCACGTTGACCGCCGCGGACAGCCACCAGCTGGACGAGCACGGCGAAACGGGCTGACCCGCCACGCTGTGCCCGCCGCATCGTGCCCGCCCGGGACGTCGGCCCACCCGCAGTTGTGCCTGGGACCGCTGCGGATACCCGGCCGGGGAATGGCCACACGGACCCGCTGGAGCCGCTGGCCCGGCTGCTGCGCGACCTGCGCAGTTCGCGGCGCGGCCTGTCCGGCCGTGAGGCTGCGCGCCGGCTGGTCGTGTTCGGCCCGAACGAACTGACCCGGCGCGGTGGCCGCCGCTGGGCTGACGAGATCGGCAGGTTCGTGATGCGCCGGATCCGCGCCCGCCCGGTCAACCGGTGAGGCGCGCGGTCAGCGCGTCCTTGGCCGCCGGCCAGTCGTCGTCCACCATCGCGTACTGGACCGTGTCACGCCAGCTGCCGTCCCTGCGCTTGCGGTGCTTGCGCAGCACACCTTCGCGCACCGCGCCCAGCCGCTCGATCGCGGCCTGCGACCGGGTGTTGTAGATGTCGGTGTGCCAGATGACCCGCACGGCACCCAGCTCCTCGAAGGCGAACGTTATCATGAGCAGCTTCGATTCGGTGTTGTGCCCGGTGCGCCACCACCGCTGGCCGAGCCAGGTGTGCCCGATGCCCAGGGTCCGCAGGGCGGGGTTCAGCTCGTAGAAGGATGTGGTGCCGGCGAACTGCCCGGTGACGGCGTCGATTTGCGCATAGGGCAGCCTGGCTCCCCTGGCGCGGGCCGCCAGGGCGTCGGCGATGTGCCGGGTCGCGTCCTCCACGGTGACCGGCTGCGCCAGAGCGCCACCCGGCGGGCTCAGCCAGCGGAACGCCTCGGCGCCCTGGTCACCCGTTCCGGCGGCGGCGAGGTAGCCGGGCGCATGCTCCAACGTCAGCGGCTCCAGCCGGATCAACTGGCCATGCAGAACGGGCATCGCGTACCACAGGTCATCGTCCGCCACGCAGCGCATGATTCCAGCCGCCGTCCCACAGCCGCCCCCCATTTTCCGGGCTCAGCCAGCGGACCGAGCCGAATTGTGGCATGTGGGTCCAGTGTGGCTAGTGGGATCGGCCCGTGGCTAGTGAGGTCGACTCCGTGGCTAGTGAGGTCGACTCCGTGGCTAGTGAGGTCGGCCGTGGCAAGTGGGGTCAGCTCCAGGCGGGGCCGGGGGCGGTACCGCCACCAGGCACTGACCTGCGTCGCGAGCACGCGATCCGTGGTCTCGGCGAGGGTGGTGTACTCGTCGCGGGGGAAGCCACGTAGACGGCGCGGCGAGTTCGCTGGCATCAGCGGTGCGCAACTCGCCGCCGGTGACCACCTGGCGGCCGCCGACGAAGAGGTGCTCCAGCGCGGGCGCGCCGAACACGAGGGTGGCGACCGGATCGTCGATGCCGGCGCCGGGCAGCTCGTCGACGCGCCATATGGCCAGATCGGCCAGCTTGCCTGGTTCGAGCGAGCCCAGCTCGGCGCCGCGGCCCAGGCAGCGCGCCCCGCCCATGGTGGCCATCCGGAGGCAGTCCCGCGCGCTCAGCGCGAGCGGGCCGCCCGCGTAGCGCGCCGCGAGCAGCGCCTGGTGCAACTCATCGATCAGGCGGCCGGACTCGTTCGGCGCACTGCCGTCGTGGGGCGGTGCCGGGTAACGTCGCCGATCTCCGCCCGCTGCACGACGCGGGCGCCGTCGGGTTCAAGTGCTGCCTGCTGCCCTCCGGGGTGGCGGAGTTCGCGCCGCTCGACACTGAGCAGCTCGCCGCGGCCATGGCCGAGATAGCCAGCTTCGGCGGGCTGCTGCCGGGCTGCCGGTCACCGCCGAGACCTGCCCGCACTACCTCGCCTTCCGCGCCGAGGACGTGCCGGACTGCGCCACCCAGTTCAAGTGCTGCCCGCCGATCCGCGACGACGCGAACCGCGATGCGCCGTGGGACGGGCTGGCGGACCAGGCCATCGACTGCATCGTCTCCGACCACTCGCCGTGCACCGTCGCGGCGAAGCGGCTGGACAGCGCCGACCCGGCCAGGGGTGACTTCGGCGAGGCGTGGGGCGGCATCGCGTCGGTCCAGCTCGGACTGCCCGTGATGTGGACGGAAGCCGCGCGGCGGGGAATCGGCCTGGACCGCCTCGCGGGCTGGATGGCCGCCGCCCCGGCCGCGCTCACCGGCCTGGCCGGCCGAGGGACGATCGCTACCAGTCAACGCGCCGACTTCTGCGTGTTCGCACCGGACGAGCAGTTCGTGGTCGACCCGGCCACGCTGCGCCACCGCAACCCGGTCACCCCCTACGCGGGGCAGGCCCTGCGTGGCGTCGTCCAGCAGACCTGGTTGGCTGGTGCGTGCATCGAAGCAGGCCAGCGGCCCGGGCGGCTCATCAGTGCTGCCGCGCGACGACCGTGACGGGAGCCCAGGTGACTGATCATCTCGCGGCCCGCCGGCCATGACCCGGCGGCCTTCGGCATCCGCGGCAAGCTGTACGACGGCTGGGAGACGCGGCGGCGGCGCGGGCCCGGTGCGGACTTCGCCATCGTCCGCCTGGCCGCGCCCGCCATCGTGCGTGGCGTGAACATCGACACCGCGCACTTCACGGGGAACTACCCGCCGTCCGGCTCGCTCGACGGTGCCACGCTGCTCGGCTACCCGGCGCTGGACGAGGTGCTCGCCGCCGAATGGACGCCCCTCGCCGGCAAGACGGATCTGGCCGGTGACCGCGCCAACCTCGTGCCGGTGTCCGCCCCGGACCGGCTGGTGACGCACGTCCGGCTGACCATCCACCCCGACGGCGGCGTTGCCCGCTTGCGGGTTCACGGCGAGATCGTGCCGGATCCCCGGCACCTGGGCGGCCGGGTGGACCTGGCGGCAGTCCGCAACGGCGGGCTGGTGGAGTCATGCAGCAACATGTTCTACGCCTCGCCAGCGAACGTGCTCGGCCCGGGACAGGCACGGGTGATGTCGGACGGCTGGGAGACCGCGCGGCGCCGTGACGATGGCAACGACTGGCTGGTGGTCCGGCTGGCGGCGCCCGGCGTGCTGCACCACGCCGTGATCGACACCGCGCGCTTCGCCGACTCCTGGGGTGCGAAGCCTGACTTGCGAAGCCTGACTTGCGAATCCACCCCCGCGAAATGCGGCCGTCCCGCCGCAGATGCGGTCGCCCGGTGGGACTTACCGCAATGTGGAGGCAGCGGGTGGGGCATTACGGCGGGTGATGCCGGCTGGCGGGCGGAAGGCCGCGAACGGGTTGGTGACCACGAGGGACTGGGCGGCGAACCGGTAGAGCGTGGCGGGCCTGCCACCCAGCGGGGTCGGCTGGGCGGCGGCCGGCGTGGCCTTGATGACGCCGCGGCGGGTCAGGATGCGCTGCAGGTTGGTGGCGGAGACCGGGTGACCGAGTGACGCGGCGTAGATGTCCCGCAACCGGGCGATCGTGAACCTCTCTGGCGCCAGTGCGAAGCCGATGTTCGTGTAGGACAGCTTCGCCCGCAGTCGCTCCCGTGCCGAACCGACGATCGAGCCGTGGTCGAACGCGGTTGGCGGAAGGCCGGCCACGGGATGCCACGCCGTGTCCGCGGGGATGCGCGGCTCGACGTCGGCGGACACCAGCGCCAGGTAGGCGGTGGCGAGGGTGCGGCCTCTGGGATCCCGGCCGGGATCGCTGCGAGTTTCCAGCTGCTCAAGGTGGGCGATATCGGTGAGGTCGACCTTGGTGGCCAAGTGCCGCCCGGCCGACGTGCCCAGGCGCTCGTCCGCCCCGAGGGGGCCGCCGGGCAGCGACCAGCGTCCCTCGAACGGCGGTGCGCCGCGCTGCCAGAGCAGGGCGTGCAGGCCGTTGCCGCGGACCTGGAGGACAACAGCGAGCACCTCATGGCGGAATCGCTCCTGCTGTCCGCCGTCGGCAGCCACTGTGCCCTGTCCGTTGCCTGCGGCTTCATCCCGTTCGCCGCCCGTGACCACGCCGGCCGGCGGCTGATGTGCTGGCACACCCGCATGATACTGTGCTGCTTACCATGTTTTCGACTATGAGTAGAAAACCTCAGGCCAGGCAGGCGAGGGACGGGAGCAGCTGATGACCAGCCATGCAGCCGCTGATCACGCGGTCGGCGCGGAGTGGGCGGCGGAAGTCCGGCGGCTCGCCGCGGAGCGCGACGCGGTGATCCTCGCGCACAACTACCAGCTTCCGGAGATCCAGGATGTCGCCGATCACGTCGGCGACTCGCTGGCGTTGTCGCGGCTGGCCGCGGCGAGCACGGCGAGCGTGATCGTGTTCGCCGGGGTGTACTTCATGGCGGAGACCGCGAAGATCCTCGCCCCCGACCGGGCCGTGCTGATCCCGGACCCGCGGGCTGGCTGCTCGCTCGCTGACAGCATCACCGCGGCGCAGGTGCGGGCGTGGAAGGCCGAGCATCCCGGCGCGGCGGTGGTCGCCTACGTCAACACCAGCGCCGAGGTCAAGGCAGAGTCCGATGTGTGCTGCACCTCTGCCAACGCGGTGCAGATCGTCGCGTCCCTTCCGGCCGCCCAGGAGGTGCTGTTCCTGCCCGACCAGTTCCTCGGCGCCCACGTGCGCCGTGCCACCGGCCGCGGCAACATGCATGTCTGGCTGGGCGAGTGCCACGTGCACGCCGGCATCAGCCCGTCCGACCTGCGCCGCAAGGTGGCGGCCGAGCCCACGGCCGAGTTGTTCATCCATCCCGAGTGCGGGTGCTCGACGGGCGCGTTGTGGCAGGCGGGCACCGGCGACCTGCCGGCCAGCCGGACCAGGGTGCTGTCCACCGGGGGGATGCTCGACGCCGCCCGAACCACCACGGCCCCTGCCGTGCTGGTGGCCACGGAGACCGGAATGCTGCATCAGCTCCGCCAGGCCAACCCGGCGGTGCGCTGGGAGCCGGTCAACCCGGGCGCCGTGTGCCGGTACATGAAGATGACCACCCCGGATGTCCTGCTCCGCTGCCTGCGCGAGGGCGTGGCGGAGGTGCGGGTCGCTCCCGAAGTGGCCGACCGGGCGCGGCGGGCCGTGCAGGCGATGATCGCTGTCGGGTCACCCTCGGCGGCAGCGGAATGAGCGGGCCGCGGCTTCGCTACCTGCCCGGGTCGCGGCCGGCCTGGGAACGGCACGCGGACGTGCTGGTGGTCGGGTCAGGTGCGGCGGGAATGAGCGCCGCGCTGGCGGCCGCGCGGCATGGCCTGCGGGTACTTCTGGTCAGCAAGGAGGATCTCGGCGCGGGCGCGACGCCGCTGGCGCAGGGTGGCCTGGCCGCCGCGGTCGGCCCGGGGGACAGCGCGGCACTGCATCAGCGGGACACGATGGAGGCGGGTGCCGGGCTGGGGGAGGCGGCCGCGGTGGCGACGCTGGTGACCGAGGCCCCGGCGGAGATCGCCCGGCTCGCCACGCTGGGCGCCCGGCTGGAGCGCGCCGCGCTGCACCTGGAGGGCGGGCACAGCCGCAGCCGGATCGTGCATGCCGGCGGCGACGCGGCCGGGGCCGAGGTGCACCGGACCCTGCGGGCTGCCCTGCTCAGCAGCCCCGTCGAGATCCTCACCCGGGTGGCCGCCCTGGACGCACTGACCGATGAGCGCGGCGGCGTCGGCGGGCTGCTGGCCGGGACGGTCGGGGCCGACGGCCGGACGCTGCGCCCGGGAGTGCTGCTGGCGCGGGCCGTCGTTCTCGCCACCGGCGGCTTCGGCCAGGCATTCGCGACGACCACCAACCCGGCCGGGCTGACCGGCGACGGGCTGGCGCTGGCGGCCCGGGCAGGCGCCGAACTGCGGGACGTCGAGTTCGTCCAGTTCCACCCGACGGTGCTGTGGCAGGAATCGGCTCGCGGGGAGTGCCCGCTGATCACGGAGGCCCTGCGCGGGGCCGGGGCGGTGCTGGTGGACGCGGCGGGCCAGCCGGTGATGGCCGGCCGTCATCCGCGCGGCGACCTCGCGCCACGGGACGTCGTCTCCGCGGTCATGCAGCACCGGATGGCGCGCGATGACGGGGCCGCCGATCACTTGTGGCTCGATGCCACCGGGCTCGGCCGCGCCACGCTGGAGAAGGACTTCCCCACGGTGACCGCGACCTGCCGGGCACGGGGGATCGACCCGGTCACCGAGCCCATCCCGGTCGCGCCCGGCGCCCACTACGCGTGCGGCGGCATCCGGGCGGACATGGACGGGCGGACCAGCCTCGCGGGCCTGTTCGCCGTCGGGGAGGCCGCGTCGACCGGGGTGCACGGCGCCAACCGCCTGGCCTCCAATTCGCTGACCGAGTCCCTGATCGCGGGACGTCGCGTCGGTGACCTGCTCGGCCGGAACCTGCCCGGGCCGGTGGCCGGCCTGCGGCCCCCGCCGGCCGGCCCGGGGATGAGCCCGGCGGCCCGCCCGGCGCTCGCCGCTGCCATGTCCAGGCACGCGGGGGTGCTGCGCGATCGCGCGGGCCTGGAGCGGCTGGTGGGAAAGCTGGAACAGGCTCCGCCGGGCGGCGCTGGCCTGAGCCTCGCCGAGGTTGAGGCGACCAGCCTGCATACGGTGTCCATGCTGGTCGCGGTGGCCGCGCTGGCCCGGGCGGAGAGCCGGGGCTGCCACCGGTGGCGGGATGTGCCGGCCGGCGCCGGCGCGCCTGGGCGGCACACGGTGCTGCGCGTCAGGGACGGGCGGCCACGGCTAGCGGGCACGGTCCGGCCCGGCATGGTCGAGGCGGGAACCGGGGCCAGCGCATGACGGGAACCGGGGCCAGCACATGACACTGCACGCGTCGGTCGCCGGGGCACTGCGCGCTGCCGGGCTCGACCCCGCGGACACCGAGCGGGTCGTCCGCGGCGCACTCGACGAGGACTTCCGCTACGGGCCGGACATCACGTCGGCCGCGACGGCCCCGCCCGGCGCGGCGGCCGTGGCCGGCGTCGTGGCCCGGCAGCCGGGGGTGGTGGCCGGGCTGCCGGTCGCGCTCGCCGTGCTCGACGCCGCCGGGGTGCCGCCGGATGCGGCCGAGCCGCTGCGCGCCGACGGCGACCGGGTCGGCGCCGGTACTGAGGTCCTCCGGCTCCGGGCCCCGTTGCGGGAGATGCTCGGGGCCGAGCGGACCCTGCTCAACTTCCTCACCCACCTGTCCGGGATCGCCACCGCGACGAGAGCGTGGGCCGACGCCGTGGCGGGCACCGGTGCGACGGTGCGCGACACCCGCAAGACAACCCCCGGCCTGCGCCAGCTGGAGAAGTACGCGGTGCGCTGCGGCGGCGGAGTGAACCACCGGATGGGACTCGGCGACGCCGCGTTGGTGAAGGACAACCACGTGGCGGCCGCCGGCGGGATCACCGCAGCGGTCCGCGCGGTCCGCTCGGCCGCCCCCGGACTGCCGCTCGAGGTCGAATGCGACAGCGTGGCCCAGGTGCGTGAGGCCCTGGCCGCTGGCGCCGGCCTCATCCTGCTCGACAACATGGGCACCGATGACCTGCGCGCCGCCGTGGCCCTGGCCCGGCAGCACCCAGCGGTGCGGACGGAAGCCAGCGGAGGCCTGCGGCTGGAAACAGCGGCAGCGGTGGCCGCAACGGGCGTGGACTTCCTCGCCGTCGGCGCTCTCACTCACTCAGCCCCCGCGCTCGACCTGGGGCTGGACATGCTCGACTAGCTACCCCGTGGGCAGATCAGGCTTGCGCCCGACGCCGACCAGGCAGCCGAACGGGCTGGGGTCGCTGGGCACGTCGGCGGGGGAGTCGGGCCGCCACAGCGGGACGTGGACCAGCCCGGGGCCGGCGAGGTCGAAGCCGTCGAAGAAACGCAGGATCTCGGCGCGGGAACGCAGGTGCAGTTGCGTGGCGACGCTGCGGTTGTACACCTTCTCGGTGGCCTGCGCCACCGCGGGCTTGCCCTCATACGTGGCGTGGCCCAGCACGAGGTAACTGCCGGGGGTGAGCGCATCGCGCAGCGTGGCCACGACGCGCCACGGATCCTCGGTGCCGGCGATGAAATGCAGGACGACCATGAGCAGCAGGCCGACCGGCTGGCTGAAGTCGATCAGGCGGCCGGTCTCGCGGTTGGCGAGGATCTCCGCCGGCCGGCGCAGGTCGGCGTCGATGATCGTGGCGTTCTCGTTGCCCGCCAGGATGGCCTTGCTGTGCGCGATGGCGACGGGGTCGATGTCGGCATAGACCACCCGGGCGGCCGGGTCGGCCTGCTGGGCGACCTCGTGCACGTTGCCCTGGGTGGGGATGCCGGAGCCGATGTCCAGGAACTGCCGGATGCCGGCCGCAGCCAGGAAGCGCACCGCCCTGCCGAGGAACGCGCGGTTGGCGCGGGCGATCGCCCGCATGTTGGGCTCGACCGCGGCGATCGCCCGGCCCACGTCCTGGTCGGCCAGGAAGTTGTGGCTGCCGCCCAGCCAGTAGTCATAGACGCGGGCGGTGTTCGCCCGCCTGGTGTCGACCCCCGGCGGCACCCAGCCCGGTTCGCCAGCCATCACGCCTCCTTGTGGTGGCAAGATATCGCACGGTATGGGCGACGGCCGGCCTCGGCAGCACTGGGTACGCTGTGCCGATGAGCCGGCACGCAGCAGGACGGATCCGGGTCAGGGGACACCGCGATGACTGACAGTTCACCGCGATCCGGCCAGGCCTCCCGCGGCACGGGCGGACCGCCCGGAATCGATGTCACCAGGCCGCACCCCGCGCGCATCTACGACTACCTCCTCGGCGGCAAGGACAATTTCGCCGCCGACCGGGAGACCGCGGGCAAGGTACTGGAGAACTGGGGCACGGTGCGTACCGCCGTGCGGGAGAACCGGGGGTTCCTCAACCGCGCGGTGCAGTACCTGGCTGAAGAGGCGGGCATCCGGCAGTTCCTGGACATCGGCGCCGGGTTGCCCAGCGCCAGCAACGTGCACGAGGTGGCGCAGGCTGTCGCGCCGGAGTGCCACGTGGTCTACGTGGACAACGACCCGATCGTGCTCGCCCACGCCCGCGCCCTGCTCGCCAGCGACCCGCGCGGCGCGTGCGCCTACATCGACGCGGACGCCCGCGAGCCGGAGGCGATCCTCGGCCACCCGGCCACCCGGGGCACGCTCGACTTCAGCAAGCCTATCGCCCTCATGCTCATCGCGGTGCTGCACTTTGTCCCCGACACCGACGAGCCGCGGCGCATCATCCAGACCCTGCTGGACGCGCTTCCGGCAGGCAGTTATTTCGCCGCCTCGCACGCCACTGCCGAGCACAACGAGGAAGGATTGGCCGGAGCCGGCCGCGCTTACAGCGATCGCGGGATAAGCGGCGCCCTGCGCACCGCAGATGAGTTCGCCGGCCTCGCCTTCACCGGCCTGGACCTCGTCGAGCCCGGAGTGGTGCTGGTGTCGGACTGGCGGCCGGAAGCCGGGGCGCTGCGGCCCATGCCGGCCGAGGTCAACACCTACGGCGGCGTCGCCAGAAAACCATGAGCCACAACGCAACAGCGCGCGCGGCCCCCACCTCGGATCGCGGTCCGGCAGCCCGAGGAGCTTAGCGAGCTACGCCATGCCCCGCCCTAAGCCGGGACCGCGGCTTTCAGCGGCTTGTCCAGTGCGGCTGCCAGGCTCGCCGCAAGAGCGCGGGCGTCCAGGCATGACTCGACTCCGGCGGCGCGCGAAGCCAGCCACAGCGAACCGCCCACCGGGGGAAGCCGGGGCGTGGAGAAGTCCCTGCCGCCGGTGACCTGCCGCAGGTGCTCGCGGAGTGGGCCGATGAAGACTTCGCCGGCATGAAAGGTGCTGCCGATCAGGGTGACTTCAGCCGGGCCGTCGAAATGCAGAACCGAATGGATGACCTCGATCTGCGTGGCCAGGTCCGCGGCTGCCTGCCGGAATATCTGGACGGAAAGATCGTCTCCCGCGCGTGCGGATTCAGCCACCTGCTCGGCAAAGGCGGCGATCCGTGCCTTGTCGAACTCCCGGTATATTATCGGCTTTATGTCCTCGATATGCCGCAGGTCATAGAACTCAAGCAAGCGCGGTATCAGGCTCGTCCATTGGCCCCTGCCGTCGCGGTAGGCGAGAGCGGCGCGAATCGCGGTCAGCGCGATCAGGAACCCGGATCCCTCATCGCCGACAATATGCCCCCAGCCGCCGCACCGCCAGGCCTCACCACGCGCGTTCACGCCGAACGTATTGCTGCCCGTCCCGGAGATGGCGGCAATTCCGGGTGCCGCCAGCGCACCGGACGCCCATGCCGCGACGACATCATTAACAGCCAGCGCTACCGGCGACTTCAGGGCGGTTATCCCGGACAGCAGGCGTTGCCGCTCCGCATCGGTGTCTATTCCAGCGACCGCCACGACGGCCCCGGCCACAGGCTTAGCCTGTCCTTGCTGACCTTCCTGGCGGAGCACGGCCGTGATGGCCGCATTTATCGAGGCTGCGGCGGCCTCGAATCCGACCGCCTCCGGATTGCTCGGCCCGTTCTCCGCCACAATGGCCTGACCGGTGGTCAGGTCAAACGATGCTGCTATCGTTTTCGTGGCTCCCCCGTCAACCCCGATCAGGAGGCCTGTGCTCACAGAAACGCTCGCACCGGGGGTGGCGCCCGGCAGCAATTCCGCAGGCAACGCCGTTAGACTCGCTTCGCGTTGTTGCCTGCTATCTGCTGATGTACCATGCATCGAGTACCACCGGCCTATCTACCAGCTATGCGTTACGAGCGGATCGCGGTGCCAGACTACCTTGCCCTGGGTAACCCAACCCTGGACGTCCAGCAAGACGGTTCTCTCGTGCTGGGCGGATCGGCAGTCTACTCCGCATTGCAGGCGTCCCGGCTGGGCCTTCGCTCAGCGATCGTGGGAAGAGCAAACCCGGCTGACCTGCAGCCGTACTGGCTGGCGTACGCCGATGAAGTCGACCTGCGGCTACAGCCGTCCCGTGCGACAACGACGTTCTGTAATGTATCAGCCGGTGATACGCGGGAACAATGGCTCAGGGGATGGTCCGGGAATATCAATTACGACGATCCACTGCCGGACAGCGATATTCTTCATGTCGCGCCGGTGGCCCAGGAAGCCGCGATTGAAGAGGTCGCTGTCGAATGCATGTCACGTCTGGTGTGCCTGACGCCGCAGGGCCTGGTCAGAAGATGGGACGGCAGTGACGGGCGCATCGAGCACATACCCCGGGAGTTCTCCAGCGCGGTGTCGTCCCTGGTCGACGTCGTCGTGGTGTCCGAGATAGAGGTGCCATACGTTGGGCACCTTCTCGGCGATGTCGCCCGCCATGGCGGGATTTCCGTAGTGACGCGCGGCCGCCGTGGGTGCGAAGTGCTGACCCGAAGCGGGTTGACGGAGTTCACCGCAGAACCGGTGGGCTCCCTGGTCGATGCCACCGGGGCGGGCGACTGCTTCGCCGCCGCGCTGACCGTCGAGGTGTTCCTGGGCACGTCCGTGACTGAGGCGATCAAGTTCGCTTCGATTGCGGCTGCCCTGTGCGTCCGCGGACATGGCGCCAGCGCAATCGGGATGAGGCAGGAAATTGTCCGGGAGTCCGCCAGCTGGCCGACGCAGTCCATTAGCTGAGCGGCCGCAGTCCAGCGCCGGTGGCTGTCCCGTGCAGCGCCGGTGGCTGTCCCGTGCAGCGCCGGTGGCTGTCCCGTCCAGCGCAGCAGAAGTCCCCAGCGCAGCAGAAATCCTCAGCGCAGCAGCAGGCGGGCGGCGAGTTCGAGATGGTTGCTCACATCGTTGGCTGATGCGCGCCGGGTCACCCAGGCGACGAGGTTCGACAGCCAGACATCGCCGATCACCCGGGCGATCGCCCTGTCGTCCGCGGACGGCTCACCCTCATGCATGGCCTTCGTGAGCATCTGTTCCATCAGCTGCGCGACGGTGTTGACCTCGGCGGCCGCGCTCGGGTCCGTGAACATGAAGGCCCGCGTCATCGCCTCGGTGAGCATCGGCTCGCGCTGCATGGCCCTGGTGATCCGGCCGAGCACGTAGAGCATCCGGTCATAGGGCGTGTCGCCGGGGATGGGGGTACGGTCGAGCTTCTCCTGGGTCCGCTCGAACTCCCGGGCCAGCCCGGACACGAGCAGGTGAATCTTGGACGGAAAGTACCGGTACAGCGTGCCGAGGGCTACGTCGGCCCGCTGCGCCACGGCCCGCATCTGCACGGCGTCGTAGCCGCCCTTGGACGCCAGTGCCAGCGTCGCGTCAAGGATGCGCTTGCGACGGTCGCGCTGGGCCGGTGATCCCAGCTCGGCATCGGCCGGGGCGCTCGGCGCGATGGTGCTACGTGTTCTCGGCGATGCCATCAGGTCTCTCGTCCTATCGGCAGATACGGGCCGTTCCCGCCATCACCGCCGGAAAGTCGCGCAAACCGGAGCGGTAACTCGGTCCGTTCTGCTGCTCAGCCTACCAATCGGGGCCTGTCCCGGCTGACCCGCGAGCTAGCCTGCAGCCGGTATAACGTGTTCTAATTTTGCTGCGGTGCCAGGCTTCCGATGTTGGGGACGACGTCGGCGCCGCGGCGGCCCAGCACGAGCGCGATGATCACGGGATTGGTGTCGCCACAGCGACGCCAATCCCGTGATCACGCCACAGGGGCGGGGGAACAGGGGCGGGGGAACAGGGGCGGGGGAACAGGGGCGGGGGAACAGGGGCGGGGGAACAGGGGCGGGGGAACAAGAGCGGGAACAGAGCCAGGGGGGAACGGAGCGGAGGGAAGGCACGTGACAGCTGCCGACGCCGCGGCCCCGGGATCTGAGGTGGCGATCCGGGCGGCGGCCGCCAGGATCGCTGCAGCCGGGGAAAACCTGCCGAGACCGGCGCGCGATCCGGTGAACCTGGCCATGATCCGTAACTGGACCGAGGCGATCGGGGACAGCAACCCCGTCTACACCGATGCCGGTTTCGCCACCCGGTCGGTGCACGGCGGGATGGTGGCGCCGCCGGCGATGACGCAGGTGTGGACCATGCCAGCCCAGCCCCCGGCCCAGCCCCCGGCCCAGCCCCGGGCCCAGCCCCCGGATCCTGGCGGCGATCCGGTCAGACCCCGACGGTCCCGTCGATTCCCTCGCGCAGCAGGTCGGCGTGCCCGTGGTGCCGGGCGTACTCGTGGATGAGGTGCAGCACCACCAGGCGCAGTGACACGTCCTCGCCCCACTTGGCGTGGTGGCCGGTCACGTCGAGCGACTCCGCCGCCGCCTCGATCCGGCGTGCCTGCCCGACCTCCGCCTGCCAGGCATCGACCGTCGCACTTCATGGCCAGGGTCGCGCGGTGGTAGTCCAGGAAGGCGCGCAGCATCTCGCGCTCACCTGCGATCAGGGGCGGGCCGATGCGTCCCGTGATCATGTTCCATCCCAGATGACAAGTGGTTGCTGACGAACGGGCTGAGAGACGATACGCCAATGGAACCCAAGCCCGTGAACCTGACCGACGCGCTAGCGCAGTTCGACGAGATCTACAGCCCGCGGATCATCGGCCGGGTCAATGACTACGATGTCCGCATCGCACACGCCAGGGGCGGCCACGTGTGGCACGTCCATGACCACACCGACGAGTTCTTCCTGGTGATCGAGGGACGATTCGACGTCGCGCTGCGCGATGCCGATGGCAGTGAGCGAACCGTGGCGTTGCGCAAGGGCGACATGTTCGTGGTGCCCAGGGGCACCGAGCACAAGCCCTCGTCGCCCGGTGGGTCGATCCTGATGTTCGAGCCCACCGGAACATCGACGACCGGTGACCGGCACGAAGGTGAGATCCCCGAGCATGTCGACAGCACCACCGGGCACCTCGCCTGAGTCTGGGCATCCGCTGCGTCGCCGGATCCTCGACCTGCTCGGCCGCTACCAGCCCGAGAGCCCAGCCGAGGCTGCCGATGTCGGACGGGTGTGCGCGCTCGCCGCCGGCCCGGCTGACCCGTGGCTGCGCTCGACGCCTTGTCACGTCACCGCGTCGGCGCTGATCGTGTACCCCGGCAGCCGCCGCGTGCTACTGCGCTGGCATCAGCGTCAGCAGGCCTGGCTCCAGGTTGGCGGCCACGCTGATCCCGGTGAGTGCGACCCGCTTGGTATCGCGCTGCGGGAGGCCGCAGAGGAGACCGGCCTCACCGATCTGGTGCCGTGGCCGGACGCCCAGGTCAGGCACGTGGTCATCGTTCCTGTCCCGGCATCCAGCACCGAACCTGCCCATCAGCACGCCGACCTGCGGTTCGTGCTGGCGACCCAGTCACCCGGGACGGCACGGGCGGAGCGGCCGGACGCGCCGCTGCGCTGGCTGTCCCTGCCGGAGGCGGGCGCGGCCACGTCCGAAGCCAACCTCCGGGAGACCTTGTCGCGGGTAGGCCGATTGCTCGGGGAGCATGCCTGATTGGCTCTGGGCCGCCGGTGCTGTTGTTGCACGGGCACCCCCGCACACACGCGACGTGGCATCGCGTCGCGCCACTGCTGGCTCGCGCGCACACTGTGGTATGCCCGGACTTGCGGGGATATGGCGACTCGTCGAAACCGCCGGTGACCTCCGATCATGGGCCGTACTCCAAGCGGGTGATGGCTGGCGACGGCCTGGCGCTCATGCGTTCACTCGGGCACGACCGGTTCGCGTCGCCGGGCACGACCGTGGCAGCTATGTGGCGTTCCGGCTGGCCATGGACCATCCTGCGGCCGTCTCGCGGCTCGTGGTTATGGACGGCGTGCCTATCGGCGAGGCTCTCGCCCGCTGTGACGCACGGTTCGCGACCGAGTGGTGGCACTGGTTCTTCCTCGGCAACCCGGCCGCGCAGGCCGACCGGGTGATCAGCGCCGACCCGGACCAGTGGTACCACAGCGCCGACGCCAGGAAGCAGATGGGTGAGGAAGCATGGGCTGACTTCATGCGGGCCATCCATGACCCGCCGACCGTCCGCCTTCCTGCGCGAGTGAGTGGCTCGGGGCCGCGGCTCGCGGCGGCACCGGACTAGTGTCGATCGGTGTGGGCAGACACGAGATCGTCCTGCTGCACGGGCAACCGGGCTCGGGTTCGGACTGGCAGCAGGTGGCTGACAGGTTGCCCCGCGAACTGCATACCGTGGCGCTCGACCGGCCTGGATATGGTGCCAGCAGCCGAGCGGCCGGCGGCTTCGAGCACAATGCGCGCGCGGTCCTGTCGGAGATGGATGCGCGGGGCATCGGGCGTGCGGTGCTGGTCGGTCACTCCTACGGGGGAGGAGTTGCGCTGTCGGTGGCGCGGATAGCACCTGCGCGCGTCGAGGCGCTGGTGTTGCTGGCCAGCGTCGGCCCTGACTGCCTGAGCGGCTGGGACCGGCTGCTGGCCGCGCCAGTGGCCGGGGAGGTATGTGCGGTCGCGGCATGGTGGCTGACGCCCTGGCTGGCCCGCGCGCGGCTGGCTGGCATCGCCAGGCGGCGCCGGCTGCCCATCGCTGCGGATGAACACGTGAACTGGCAGATCTGGGGAAACGCGCGGCACGACCACGGGCCGCTGTGGCGCACCTTCCTCACCGAGCAGCGCGCACTGGCAGCCGAGCTCGGCGATCTTACCGCCGCACTCACCAGCATCCGGCAGCCAGTACTGCTGCTCGCCGACCCGCACGACAAGCTCATCTCGGTCAGGACTACCCATCAGCTAGCGGCGATCCTGCCAGATGCCCGCGTTCAGCTTCTGGACCAGATTGGCCACCACCTTCCCCGCCGTGGTGCGCCTCAGGTCGCGGTCGCGGTCGCTGCGTTCCTCGCGGCTCTGGACGACAGGCCAGCCCCAGCCTGATCACTTCCGCAACGAGTAGCCCAGGAGTGTGGTTCACCGGAGCACTCGGTGGTCGCCAGGGGTTACGGTGACAGGGATTCTCGTTTGTCCATGTCCTAGTCATGTTGAGCTATTTGTCCTTATTCGACTGTCCTGAGTTTATTGTCCTGCCATGCTGCGCGTTGAGTAAATGTCCGGCCCGGCGAGAGGCGACGTGTGCCGCGTAGCCGGGCGCGAATCGGCGTAAGGCAGGGTCTTGAAGTCAGTCAGCACGCGCAGCAGGAAGAGGAAGATCAGGAAGGTGGGGCGGCACACGGCGCCCTCGCAGGTGCAGAAGGTAGCCCAGCGGGCGGGCATGGCCGCCCCGGCTGTCGCGGTGGTGGGCGCGCTGGCTGCCGCACCCCAGGTGCATGACCTGGCGTCGGCCGCGCCGTCGGTCGCGTCGTCGGCCTCGGCTGGTCACGCGGTCACTGCTCACCTGGATGCGGCGGTGCGGTCTGCTCACCTGGATGCGGCGGTGCGGCCGGCGCGTCAGGCGGTGCGCAGTCACCCGGCGCACCAGGCTGCGCGCACGTACACGGTCCGCACCGGTGACACCCTGTCCGGGATCGCGCAGCGGTTCTACGGCCATGCCGGTGACTGGCCATGGCTTTACCACATCAACAGTTCCAAGATCAGCAACCCGAACCTGATCTACACCGGCCAGGTGCTGAGCACGCCCACCGATCCCCCTGCGTCGGCCAGCAGCGTCGCGTACCAGCCACGGCACGCCAAGGCAGTCACTGCCAGCGCGCTCAGTACCAGCCCGCGGAGCTCCGGCGACTCGGAGAGCTCCGAGAACTCGGGGAGTTCAGCGGGCACCGGCGGCTCGGCCAGCGCGGCCAGTTCCGTCAGCTCGGCCAGTTCGGCCAGCAGTCAGTCCAGTACGGCGGTCAGTGGTGGCCATGCCTGCTCCGGGGCGGGCGGCGGGATGCTCCCGGCCAACTACGCCACGATCGTCAGCTTCCTGACCTCGCACGGCTACACCGGCATCGCGGCAGCAGGCATCGCCGGGAACATCTACCAGGAGTCCGGGGGCAACCCCGAGTCCGTGGGCTCCGGCGGCGGCGGCCTGATCGGCTGGACCCCGCTGCAAGCCGGGCTGGTCACCGGCAACCCCGCCGCCGACCTGCAAACCCAGCTGCAGGGCATCCTCACCTTCAACCAGCAGTGGGCCCAGTACATCCCCGCCCTCAACGCTGCTGCCACTCCCGCCCAGGCCGCTGACATCTACGTCACCGACTTCGAGCGGGCCGGCATCCCCGCCGCCGCCAACCGCGAGGCAGCCGCCAACGCGGTCGCCGCCGCCTGCGGCATCTAACCGCCTGCGGCTTGTATCCGCCTGCCGTGACAAGTGCCCTGCACTGGGCACTTGTCACGGCAGTCTGGTCTCACCGTGGTGGTCGTTGGCGCGGGGGTGGCCGGCCTGACGGCAGCCAGCCTGCTGCGTCGCTGCGGAATCGGCTGCGTCGTGCTGGAACGGCGATCGCGTGCCCACGTCGACCAACGACAGCGTGCTGGCCTGCTGGAATACCGCGCGGCGCGGATGTTCGAAGAGTGGGGCCTTGGCGGGTTACTCGGCGGCTTCCCGGCCGGCAACACGCTGGAGATCCGCGTGCAGGGGGAGAGCCTGTGGGCGGGGCTGCGGCTGCGCTCGCACTCCGACGTCTGCCTGCGCCATGTCTGGACCTATCAGGAGTTCGCCAGGTGGCTGACCGAGATGGTGCACGACCCTGGCGACCACGCGAACCCGCGGTCAATGAACAGGCTGAGGTTTTCCGCCACGGTGCCGGTGCCGGCCGGGGGCAGCAGTTGCGGCGCCTGCGTCATCACCGCGCCGACGTGCGCGAGCAGGGCCTGGGCCAGCAGGTCTTCCTTGTCCTCGAAGTAGTTGTACAGCACGCCATCGGCGACCTGGGCCTCCCTGGCGATGTCACGGACGGCCAGGCCGGCGCTGCCCCGCTGGTCGATCAGCCGGGCAGCGGTGGCGATCAGGTACTCGCGAAGGTTCTCTCCGTCGCGGTCGCGCAGCACGGCGGGCTTCCTAGGTGACATCGCGCTTGAGTGTAGTGAGCATCGCCGCGACGGCGAACGCGGCGGCGTAGCCGAGCAGCAGCAACCCACCTCCCCACTGGGGAAGCAAGCCGGTCGCCGTGGTCAGGTTCGCCCGGCCCAGCGCCTCGCTGGCGGAGAAGGGCAGCCAGCGCGCGAGCCCTGAGCCGAGAAGCTGCCCGGCGATGCCCTCGACCAGGGCGATCCAGGCCAGGGCGGCGGCGACGGCCGCGGCCAGGTTCCGGACGAGCGCGCCGACGCCCACGCCGATCGCGGCGAATGCCACGTTGACGGCGATGCCCCCACCGAGAGTGCGCCACGTGCCAGCCGCCGAGAGGTGGAAGGCGCCGCCCTTGGCCGCCCACCAAGCGGCGGTGACCGCCAAGGCGGTGGCGGCGGACACCACGCCGGCCACAGCACCGACCAGGCCATAGACGGCGAGCTTGGCGGCGACCGCCCCGCGGCGTCCGGGAAAGCTGAGGTAGGTGTCCGTGGTGGTGCCATGCCGGTATTCACCCGCGACCGCGAGGATGCCGAATACGAGCGTGAATATCGCGGCGAGGCCCACGTGCGCGACGGCCTTGCTCTGCAGCGCTGGATCGCGGACGTTCCCGCCGGAGGCGATCAGGCCGCTGATGCCGGCCACCACGATCAACGGCCCGGCGGCAAGCAGCAGCCACGGGCCGCGGACGGTGGCGAGCTTACGGAATTCGCTGCGGATGATGGGCGGCACGTGTCGTCTCCCGGTCAGTCGGATGCGGAGGTCAGGGCCAGGAAGGCCGACTCCAGCGCTTGGTTGGTCTCGCCGATCTCGCGCAACGGGCCGGCGAACCGGAGTTGTCCCGCGGACAGGATCAGCACGTGATCGACCGTCTGGGCGATCTCGCTGAGCAGGTGGCTGGCGACCACGATGGTCCGGCCCTCACTCGCCATGCTGCGCAGCAGGCCGCGGAGCCACGCGATGCCGGCTGGGTCGAGCCCGTTGACCGGCTCGTCCAGCAGGAGCACCTGCGGGTCGCCGAGGAGCGCCGCGCGATGCCGAGGCGCTGGCGCATGCCGAGGGAGAACTCGCGCACGCGGCGGTCCGCGTGCGCGCTGAGATCCACCTGGCCGAGGACCTCGTCCACCCGGCGATCAGGGATACGCTCCGCGGCGGCGAGCACCCGCAGATGATCGCGGGCGCGGCGTCCTGGATGGAAACCGGTCGCCTCCAGCAGCGCACCGACCGAGCGGCGCGGCTGGGGCAGGCGGCCGTACGGCACCCCGCCGATCAGGGCCTCGCCGGCGGTGGGCCGGACCAGGCCGAGCACCATGCGCAGGGTGGTCGTCTTGCCTGAGCCGTTGGGCCCGAGGAAGCCGGTGAGCTTCCCGGCCGGGGCGGTGAAGGACACCTCCCGCACCGCAGTGACCGGGCCGAAGCTCTTCGTCAGCCCGCGGACCTCTAGCTCCGCCATCACACCCTCCTTCTGAACGTCTCTTCATGAACTATCTGGGCAGCAATTGCCCGTTGCTCAAGAGGACGGGTCACGGGGCCTGGCCGGGCGGTGGGACGTTCTGACGGTCCGGATCACTCTCGGCCCACGATCTCGAGTCGCCGGGGACGAATAGATCGGGTTCATGAAGAGACGTTCAGAAAGGACTTTGGCGTGGTTGGCTGCTCTGCTGCGCTCAGGCTTTCGCCTGGGCCGGATAGTGCCCGCGCTGGCGGGCTACCCGGGCGAGCAGGCCGGCGGCCTTGGTGCCGTCGGTGCTGAGCGCCCGGCGCTCTACTGCGGTTAACCGGTAGACCGGCTGCCAGTCGTTACGCTCCGGTCTGCCGTCGACGTGGCTCAGCCGGTACAGCACTTCGCCGTCCGCCCTGATGATCCACGTCCACGACAACTTCCCCAGGTCGCTCGTGTAACTGGTCTCGATGCGCCCGATTTCCCGGGCGGCGAACCGAGGCATGTGCCCACCCCTTTCCAGATCACCTCATCCGATCCCGACGGCCCCCAGTTCCTGGTTGGTCACGCTCTGTTGCTAGATGACAACATATCCGCTGTGGGCTATCGCAAAGCAGCACTTCACAAATAGGAATGTCACAAATCCGTATCTCGCAAGACAGAACTCGGGTGACGGACGGCGGTGGGGCTGGCGGCACGGGCCGGCGGCACGGGCTGGCTGACTAGCTCAGGCCGCCTGCGGGAGGCCCGGCTGGGCGGGTATGTCCTGGCGGCGATACTGGGCAGGTGAGAGTACAGGCCGCTGATTCCGTCCGGCGCCGTATCGGCGCGTCGATATTCGAGCGGGTGGCCGGGTCCGAGGGACCTGCCCGTCGCCAGGAGATTCACGACACGCCGGGCGAGCGGTGGTTCGCCGACGACCGGCCCATCCGGCGGGTGCACGGTGACTCGGCGATGTTCGTGGGCGGGATCCGGGCGCTGCTGCTCCAGTCACTGCATCCGCTGGCGATGGCTGGCGTGGCAGGGCATTCGGGCTACCGGGGTGACCCGTGGGGACGGCTGCAGCGGACCAGCTACTTCCTGGCCGTCACCACATTCGGCCGGGCCAGCGACGCGAAGGCCACCACGGAGCGGATCAAGGCCATCCACCGCCGGGTGACCGGCACCGCACCTGACGGGCGGCCGTACGAGGCCTCGGATCCGCGCCTGCTGACCTGGGTGCACATCGCCGAAGCGGACAGCTTCCTGCGGGCGCACAACCGTTTCGGCGCGCAGCCTCTGGACCAGGCCGGGCGTGACGGGTACGTCGCCGACCTGGCGCGGATAGCGATCGAACTCGGGGTGCCCGACCCGCCGCGCAGCGAAGCCGAACTCGCGATGAGGATCAGCCAGTACCGGGCGGAACTGCGCGGCACCCCGGAAGCCCGCGCTGCGGCCCGCTTCCTGCTGCTCACCCCGCCGTTGCCGGCCATCGCCCGGGCGCCCTACGGGGTGCTCGCCGCCGCGGCCACATCACTCCTGCCAGGATGGGCCCGCCGCCCGCTGTACCTGCCCCATCTTCCGCTCACCGAGACGGCCGTGGTCCGCCCGGCTGCGCACGCGATCATCCACGGAATCCGCTGGGCGATCACCCCGCCCCCGGCAGCCCAGGCCAGCTGACCCAGCCGCCCCACCAGCCTCGTGAGGCACCTCACCCCCACGTGTCCCAGGCGCACCGCCCCACCGTGCCCCAGCCACCCCGCCCCACCGTGCCCCAGCCACCCCGCCCCACCGTGCCCCAGCCACCCCGCCCCACTGTGCCTCAGCCACCCCGCCCCACCGTGCCCCAGCCACCCCGCCCCACCGTGCCCCAGCCACCCCGCCCCACTGTGCCTCAGCCACCCCGCCCCACTGTGCCTCAGCCACCCCGCCCCACTGTGCCTCAGCCACCTCACCGGCACCCTGAGCCACCCGACAGCGTCGTAGTAATAGGACGTAGCTCGGGCGGCCCAGCGGGGCCCAGCGGGGCACACCGGGGCACTAGCGGAGCACCCCGGAGCATAGGTAAGCGTCGCACCGCCTGCTCCAGGATGGCGCCGGCGGCCAGCAGGCGTTCCTCCGCGCCGACCGGGCCGATCAGCTGGACGCTGGCTGGCAGCGGCCCCCCGGTGGGCACCGGCAGGGCCAGCGCGGGAAGCCCGGCCAGGTTGACCGGCGAGGTGAGTCCCCGGATCCGGAGCATTTCCCTGGCGTTGCCGAGGGTCGGCGGGAAACCGAGCAGCGTCGGAAGGGCGAGAAACTCAACCTGATCCCACAGCGACGACAACGTCGCCCGCCACAGTGCCGCCTGCTCGCTTGCCGCAGCGAGTGCGGCCGGCGTGATCTGGCTGGCCGCGCGCAGCCGCGCGAGCACATCGCGGCCGATCTCGTCCGGCGCTGCCTCGGCGAGCGCGCTGTTGGACGCCCACGCCTCGGCGTCCAGCACGGTCATCGCCGCGGTTGTCGCCGCGTCGAGCCCGTCCAGGGTGACCGGCACGACCTCCCAGCCAGCCGACGCCAGCGCCGTGTCCACCGCGTCGTCGATCACCGGGTCGGCGCCGATGACCGCCCGGCCGACGATCCGGGGAGACTCGGCCGACACCGCGAACCCCGGCTCGAGCAGCGCCATCCCGGCGGCAAGGCCGGCCACGTCGCGCGCCATCGGTCCCACGGTGTCCAGGCTCGGCGCGAGCGGCCATACCCCGGTGAGCGGTATCCGGCCCCAGGTGGTCTTGAGGCCGGCCACTCCGCAGCACGCCGCGGGGATCCGGATCGATCCGCCGGTATCCGACCCGTAGGCCACGTCGGCCTCGCCGCTGGCGACTGCCACCGCGGAGCCGCTGGACGACCCGCCCGGGACCCGGGCCGGGTCGAGAGGGTTGACCGGCGTCCCGAATGCGCGGTTGATGCCGCTGATCCCGTAGGCCAGCTCATGCAGGTTGGTCTTGCCGACCAGGCACGCCTCGCCGCAGGCGATAGCGGCGCGCAACCCGGCCAGGCACGCGGCGTCGGCCGCAGCGGGCGCCGCCCGCTCGGCGACGGCTCGGCAACCAGCCGTCGTGGGCAGGCCTGCTACGTCGATGAGATCCTTGACGGCAACCCGCAGGCCGGTCCCGGGCGTGGCCTCCCGGCCGATCCAGGTGGACATATCAGGCAATTATCACAGCACTGGGCGCCTCGGCGGAGGACCCAAATTGTTTTTCGCCTCAATTACCCCAGCAGTCAGCCTGCTCTCGCCAATGCCGCGCCGATCCGGCGCAGCTGGGTGGTGGCCCCGCCACGCGCGAACTCGTGGTGCTTGGCCGCGACGAAGTAGCGATGCAGCGGATAGCTGATGTCGATGCCGAGCTGTCGCAGGGCAGGCCTTCGGACAGCCGCCAGGCCGCCCGCCACATGGTGAGCCGGACCGCTTCGACGTCTATGAAAGCGTCGGCGAGCCGCTGCGCCACTGCCTGGAAGCTGCCGATCGGGCGGCCGAACTGCATCCGGCTCCGCGCGTACTCCGATGTCATCTCCAGCGCCCGCTCGACAACTCCCAATTGAAGAGCACATTCCCCAACGGTTCCGCGGCCTGGCAGCCAGTCCGTAATATCTGGGTCGGCTTCGGGGCCGCCGAGAACCCGGTCGCCGGGCAACTCGACGCCGGCCAGCACGAGCCGCCCCGCGCTGACGCCGCCGGTGACCTGCTGCCGCTGTACCGTGACGCCGGCGTCGGCAGGCCCGACCAGGAAGACGGCGACTCCCCGCGGCGTCCTGGCCGGGACCAGCATCAGGGCAGCCCGCGGGGCAGCGGGCACGGCGGTCTTCACGCCGGACAGCAGCCAGCCGCCCGGCACGGGCTCGGCGGTAGCCGACGGGGCGGCAGGGTCGTCGCCGTCCTCCTCGGCCAGCGCGGCTGTCAGGATGAACTCACCGCGGCCGGCCGGCTCCGCCCACTGGCGCTGCTGGTCCGGGGTGCCGAACCGGACGATGGCGCTGGCGTCGAGCACGATCGACTCGAGATACGGGGCCGGGGCAACCGCGCGGCCGATCTCGGCCAGGACTGAGCATTGCTCCAGCAGGCCAAGCCCGGCCCCGCCCACGGATTCGGGCAATGCGGCGGACAGGATGTCAGCCCTGGCCAGCGCGGCCCACAACGCGGGATCGAACCCGTCGCAACCGGCCTGATCAGGCCGGTCCGCGGTGACCTGCCCGTTGAGGATGCGCCGACTCAGGGCCGCGAGTTCCTGCTGGTTTTCGTTGAGGAGAAAGTCCATCGTCTTTCTTCCGGCCCTTCAGCTTTCCCGTTCTCCAGCTTTCCCGGCGTCAGCGACCCGGCGGTCAGCTACCCGGCGGTCAGCGGCCGTGCGGGCGGCAGCCCAAGGCCGGCTGCGGCGATGATGTCCGGCTGCACCTCGTTCGTGCCGCCGCCGAAAGTAAGGATCAGCGCGGAACGGTGCAGTCGCTCGATCCGGCCGACCAGCACGGCGCCGGCGGATCCCCCGGGTACGCAGGCATTCGCGCCGAGCACCTCCATCAGCAGCCGGTAGGCCTCGGTGGCGAGTTCACTGCCGAACACCTTCGTGGCCGATGCCGCCGCAGGGTCGAGCCCCTGGCCGGCCTGCGCCGCGATCCGCCAGTTGACCAGCTTGAGGAATTCCGCCTTGGCGTGCACCCGGGCCAGGTTGATCTGCACCCATTCGGAGTCGATGACGCGCTGGCCGCTGGCCAGCTTGGTGGCGCGGGCACAGTCGAGTGCCAGTTGGAGCCACACGCGGCCTTCGGCGGTTTCCGGCAGTCCGGACTCGGCCGGGAAGGTGGGCGGGCCGCCGTCAAGTCCTATACCGAGATCAAGACCGTCTTGCTGCCATTCACGGACGAGATGATGTGACCGGGGGCTTGGTAGGGGATCCGCCCGGCCCAAGGTCGGGCTGCCGGCCCCGTTGTGCGGCGTCTGTCGCCTGTCGCGCGCCGCAAGATCCGGGGGTTCAGGTCGGGTACCGGGTCGGGGTGGTGATATAGGTGCGGCCTGCAGGGGTGGTCCAGGTGAAGGTTCCCGGGCTGGTTTGCTCTAGTTTCCACCCGGGTGCCTGCTTGCAGCGGTGACCCCTTCTGCACACGGGGCCCAGATTGCACCAGCAGGTCCGCCCGCCCTGGTCGTAGGGCAGCGAATGATCGAGATCGCATCGGTCGGCGGGGTAGCGGCAGCCAGGAGAGGTACACGTTTGATGGCGGATGCGGATCAGGTGCTGCAGGGCGCCGGGTGGGCGGTAGGCGGCAGTCTCCTGGGCATGATCGCAGGCGTGGCTGGGCAGTGGGGTAAGCGCGATGGTGGCCAGCCACCCGGCTGCCCCGGCTAGGCGTGGCCCGGGATCGGTTCCGGTGCAGGATGAAGGATCTGGGCGGGAAGCCCCGGGTGGCCCGGTGTCCCCAGGCGGCGGCCCAGTGCTCCCTGGCTGCGGCTCGGTATCCCTGGGTGGCGGGTCGGTGTCGCCAAGTGGCTGGTCGGTGTGCCTGACTGGGGGGTCGGTGCCGCTGGCCGGCTCTCGTCCCCCCGGCGGATCACTCCCGCTGGGCGGCCATTGTCCCCCGTGCGGATCACTCCCGCTGGGAGGCCCGTTACTGCCGGGTGGCGGGCCGTTTCTGGCGGGTGGCGGGCCGGGGCTGGTGCGGGCGCATCCGTGGGCGACGGGGTACCCGGCCGGGTCGGTGAGGGTCAGGCACCACTTGGTAGCGGGATGCCGGGCGAGCATAGCGGCCAGGGTCCGGGAATCTTCCGCGTCCAGTGGCCCGAACCCGGGAACCTGCCCGGGCGATTGTGACCAGCCGAGCCAGGTGGACAGCGGCAGCGTTAGGTTCACCGACCCCGCCAGCACCGGCAGCCCCGAGCTCGTGCCGGGGATGCCTGCGCCAGGGGTGCCGGTGCCGGGAGTGCCGGCGGCTGGGGTGCCGGTGCCGGGAGTGCCAGGGCCGGGCACTCCGGGGCCAGCCATGTCTGTCGCAGCTGGGACCAGGGTGTCGAGAGATTGCCCTGTCAGCAGCGTCAGGTACGCGCCGGCGCGTAGCTGGCTCAGCGTGCCTTCCGCGCCGTGCGTCTTCAAGTAGCGGGCCGCGGCACTGAGGTGCTTATCCGCGGCCACCGCAAGCCCCGGCGGCAGATCCCGCCCGGCCAGCGCGCACGTCCCGGCGTTCTCCTGCCACAGTTCGACCCGGGCTTGCTTCTGCGCTGCTTCCTTGCGCCGTCGGGCAGCGGAGGGGTCCACGGTGATCACCATCCGGCGGACCTCAGCACGCAGCTCCCCGGTCGTCTGGCCCGGCGCCACGCCGATCACCGCCGCCCCGACCGCAGCCGCGGCCACGTCGCCCAGGGCGCTGGTTTCGGTGGCGATCACGGCGGCTCGGCGCTGGTCGATCAGCCCGGCGGACAGGGCAGACAGGGTGCCAGGCAGCCGGGTCACACCCAGCGCAAGATCATGAAGGGTGGCCGCCGAGTAGCGGGTCAGCGTTAGCGCCGCGGCGACCTCATCATCGACATGCTCCGCCGATCGCGGATCGCCCTCAGCCGCCGCGGTCGCGCGGCGGCGGGCGGCCAGATCAGCCACCGCCGACAGTTCCAGCGCGGCGTCCCGTGACGCGAGCCGCCGCGCGGCCCGCAGTACCCCGATCAGTTCGTCATCGGTCAATGCGCCCAGGCCACGCTGCCATACCTGATCCGTCAGTGCTGCCAGTGCCGGTCCCGGGGCCAGGGTGTCAGCGGCACCACCAGAAGCGAAAGATGCACCGGCACCGCCAGCGTCAACCCGGTCGGTGCCGGCGCGGCCAGCGTCGGAAGGCTCGGAAGGTGCATTGCCGACGCCGACACGGGCGGGATCGGGAAGGTCGGGGCTGGATCGGTCGGCACGGGCATCGTCGGCGACGGCATCGCCGACCGCAGCACGGCTGGGGTCGGGGGGACCATCGTCAGCACGGTCGGCACCGGCACCGGCAGCATGGCCGGGCTCGGGACGGCTCGCGCTGGACGGGTCCGCGTCAGAACAGCCGGGGTCGGGACGGTCGGCGTCAGCGCGGCCGGGAGAGCCGGGCCTTGCCGGGTCACGGGCAGGCTGCCCCGCGCCATCAGCGTCCGGCATGTCAGCCGGGCCAGGCAACGGGAAGTGCGGCGGTTCAGCCACCTAGATCACCTCCTGCTCGCGGTGCTTCACGTGCTACCGATACTATTAGCGACCACCGACAGAATTTGGCACATGAGTCGAATCTAGAAACGAAACATATCTATAACCAGGGAGATAGATTTTGTCCCGGCCATTGGCGGGCGGCACCCTGGGTCTCGCCCTGGGTCTCGCCCTGGGTCTCGCCCTGGGTCTCGCCCTGGGTCTCGCCCGGCTGCTGCTGGCTGACCACATAACTTAATGAGTTGATCTAACTTCGATTCGTAGTCAAGGTGGCGCATAGTCCCGCCGCTACCAGCCCAGCTCCCGCAACATCGTGGCCACAGCCCCGCAACCCCGCAGAGAAGAGAAACGACCTAGCTGCCCGGTAGCAGCTTGCGGTGGTCCCAGGAGATGACCCGGGTGGGTTCCACGATGAATCCGACCCGCTTGCGGGCAGCCTGCGCCACGTACTCCTCCAGTGCAACGTCAGGCACGCCTGCCAGGTACGGCGGCCGATGTCGAGCACCTCCTCAGGGTCGTCGACCAGCCGGGCGCGGCCCGCGATTTGCACCCCGCGCAACTCGAAGTACTCTTCCCCGGTCTCCACCAGGCAGGTCACCCTGGGGTCGCGGATCAGGTTCCGGGCCTTTTGTGACGCGCGGTAGGTCCAGAAAGCGATGCGCTCGTCGATCAGCACGTAGAACATCGTCGCTAGGTGCGCCGTGCCGTCCCGGTTGATGGTTGCCAGCTGGAGCTTGCGGGACCCGGCCAGCATGGCCGTTATCTCCGCTGCTGTCATGGCGACCAGGTCGCGCTGTCTCATCTGGCGGGCTCCCTCATGTACCTGGCTCACCTGCCTGGCTCCATCATCCATGCCCCGGCCAGGCCGTTGGGCTCCCCGCTGGCTGCGGCGATGCCGATGACCTAATCGGCAAGCTCAAGCGTGTCCTCGCAGGCGAAGCCAACAGCGGGCGGCGCGCCCGCGAACGCCGGGCTCAGCGCACGGTGCACCGACTCCAGCGTCCACATGCCGTCGGCCGAGCCGTGGTCGGCAGCCAGGAAAGCCGCCCGGCTCCGGGGTGGCTCCAACACCGCGGCGACCCCGCCATGCACCACGAACACCTCCCCGTTGATCCGCGCTGCCGCCGGGCCGGCCAGGTACACGACCAGCGGCGCGACGTGCTCCGGGGCGAGAGGGTCCACCACCCCGGGCGGCGCCGCGCCCATCAGCGCCGCCGTCATCGCGGTGCGGGCCCGCGGGCAGATGGCGTTGGCCCGCACGCCGTAGCGGGCGCAACCGCGCGCGGTGCTCATGGTGAGGGCGGCGATCCCGGCCTTGGCCGCGGCGTAGTTGGGCTGGCCAGGTGAGCCGAGCAGGAACGCCTCCGAGGAGGTGTTCACGATCCGGGCATAGACCGGGCCGCCCGCCTCCTTGCTGGCCTCGCGTCAGTAGGCGGTGGCGAAGCGGGTGGTCAAGTGACCGCGCAGGTGCACTCGGATGACCGCGTCCCATTCCCCGGCGGTCATCGTGAAGATCATCCGGTCCCGGAGTACCCCGGCATTGTTGACCAGGATGTCCAGTCGGCCATAGTCCCGGGTCCGCCGCGGACGCCGCCGCCGGGAATCAACTCGCTAGCGCAGGTCCAGGCGCGCCTCGCGGCCCGGTCAGTACCGGCCGCAGCACGCGCCTTGCAGAACCTTAATAGAACCTGTTCTACTTTATTCGCAGCAACGCAGCCAGACCGGAGGTGGCTCGTGCGGGCCGCGGTACTCCATGCGATCGACGACGACAAGATCGTCGTCCGTGATGACGTAGTGGCGGTCGGCCCCGGGCCGGGCCAGGTGCGGATCCGGGTCCGGGCCGCAGGCGTGTGCCACTCGGACCTGTCCGCCCGAAACGGCGGGCTGCCCCGGCCAACGCCAGCCATTCTCGGCCACGAGGCGGTCGGGGCACGGGCCGCCACCAGCCGATTCCACTACATTGACTCGGCATGACCAGCCACCCGGATCCGTTGGTGATAGAAGGTTGTGCGGTGGCCACGGTGGACGGCACCGGTGCCGGCATCCTGGCCAGCACGCCAGAAAACTACGCCGCAACGGGCCACGGCGCCCCGGCCGTAACGAGCCGGGACGACGCCACGGTCGGCACCGAATACGAGCCGGGTCACCTGGTGCTGCGCGATGGCCGGATCGCCGCCGTCGGCCCGGGATCCGCGCCGGTGATCGACGGGGCGCGGGTCGTGGACGGCACCGGGTGCCTCGCCACCCCCGGCCTGGTCGCAACGCACCAGCACCTGTTCCAGCGGCTGACCCGCGGCATGGCCCAGCAGGGCACCTTGCTGGACTGGCTGACCGCCCTCTACCCGGTGTGGAGCCGGCTGGACGGCGGCTTGGAGCGCGCCGCCGCGCGGGCGGGACTGGGCGCGCTGGCGTTGTCGGGCTGCAGCACCGCCGCCGATCACCATTACCTGTTCCCCCGACGCGGCAGCGACGACCTGCTCGCGGCCGGGGTCGGGGCGGCCCGGGACATCGGGTTGCGGCTGCACTACTGCCGCGGGTCCCTGGACCTCGGCGCGACGGACCTTGGCGCGTCAGGGGGCGGCCTGCCGCCGGACAGCGTGGTGGGCGACCGGGACGAGATCCTCGCTGCCACCGAGCAGGCCATCGACCGGTTTCACGACCCGGCCCCGGATTCCATGCTGCGCATCGCGGTGGCGCCGTCCGCGCCGCTGGCGGTGAGCCGGGAACTGATGCGCGAGTCCGCCGACCTGGCCCGGCGCAAAGGCGTGCGGCTGCACACCCATCTGGCGGAGGCAGCCGACGAGGACCGCGCCTGCCAGGAGCGGTTCGGCTGCTCGCTGACCGACTACCTGGACTCGGCAGGCTGGCTCGGCGGCGACGTGTGGCTGGCCCACTGCGTGCACCTGGACAGCACCGCGGTGCGGCGGCTGGGCAGGACCGGGACCGGCGTGGCCCATTGCCCCAGTTCCAACGCCAGGCTGGGCGCGGGCATCGCCCCGATCCCGGAGCTGATCGCCAGCGGCGCGCCGGTCGGGCTGGGCGTCGATGGAGCGGCGAACGAGCATGGCGGCCTGGCCGCGGAGCTGAGGCAGTCGGTGCTGGCGGCCCGCGCCCGCCGCGGGCCTGCCGCGCTGAGCGCGCGGCAGGCACTGGCGCTGGGCACCATGGGCGGGGCGCGCTGCCTGGGCCGGGCCGCGGAGATCGGCTCGCTCGAAGCAGGCAAGCAGGCGGATGTGGCGCTCTGGCGGCTCGACGACCTCGGGCACGCGGATATCGCTGACCCGGTATGCGCGCTGGTCTTCGGGCCGCCCGCGCGGCTGGAGCTGCTGACCGTGGCGGGCGCCGTCGTGGTCGCCGGCGGCGAGCTGCGCACCGCCGACGCCGATACCCTGGCGGCGCAGGCCTGCGGCGCCGCCCGTGAGCTGCGACGGCGCTCCGGGCTGGCTTGGTAGCGGGCGCGCCGCGCGGCGGCCGGCCGGTTACCGCCCGGCGGAGTTCAGCTGGCGCAGGACGTCGGCGTAACTGGCGGCGAGGTGAGTTTCTCGCCGTAGTGCCGGATACCACCGCACGCGCGCTGATCACATGCATGCTCACCGCTTCGAGGAGCAGCATGGGCAGCAGCAGATACGCCTGGTAGCGCGCGAGAACACGGGCCGGGCCGCGCCTGCTGCGGGCCTGGTCGGGGGTGAAGGCGATCGCCCCGATGCTGATGTCGGGATCCTTGCCGAGCTGGTTGGGACGGGCATGATGGCGGTTGTGCTTGCCGGTCCACCAGCCGATGCTCAGGCCGATCAGCAGGTTGCCGTGGATCAGGCCGGCAATGTCGTTCGCGTGCCGGGAGCGGAAGATCTGCCGGTAACCGGCCTCGTGGCCGAGAAAGCCGATCTGGCCGAAGATCAGCGCGAGGTACCCCGCGATCAGCAACTGGTACCAGGAGTCGCCGAGGACCGCGAAGGCGGCCCATCCCGCGGCAAGCAGGACCGCCATGACAGTGATCTTCACCGCGTAGTAGCGCGGCCGCCGGTCCAGCAGGCCGTCGCGGCGGATCAGGCGGCTCAGCTCGGCATAGTCGCTGCCCCGGCCGGCCACCGGGACGGCGGCGGATTCACCCATGTCTACCCCTGGGCCGCCCGCGCAGCTCGTGCCACCATTCGGTCACCGCGAGCTGCAGCAACCTCGGCACCAGGTCGCGTGACCGCCTGACCAGCCAGCCGGTGCCCTTCGTGGCCATCCAGTGCGCCTGCGCCCATGCGCTGGGTTCCGGGTTGGCCGGTTCCGGGTCGGGCAGTGCCAGCGGTGGCATCCCGCGCTCGGCCGGCCCGGCGGCGAACTCCCGGGCCAGCAGCCGGTGCCCGCGTTCGCCCGGGTGCAGCCGGTCGACTCCCCACATCCGCTTGTCATAGATCGCCGGGTTGGCCGCCAGGTCCACGTGCACGACGTCGTAATGCGTCGCGAGCTGGCCGAGAACCGAGTTGATCGCCTGCGCGCGGCGGGCGAGCGGGCGGCGCAGGGACTCGGGGATCCGCAGCAGCAGCCCCGGATCCGGCAGGCTCGCGGTCAGCACCAGCGCCCCGGCGCGTTGCAGCGTGGTGATTGTCTTTTCCAGGTCCGCGGCGATGGTCGCGAGGTCGAACTTGCCGCGCAGCGTGTCGTTCATCCCGACGAGCACCGAGGCGAGGGTGGGCGCCAGGGACAGCGCCCGCGGCAACTGCTCATCGGCGACGTCGCTGACCAGCGCGCCGGACCGGGCCAGGTTGCTCAGCTCCACCCGATCCGGCGGGGCCAGCGACTCGGCCAGCAGGGCCGCCCAGCCACGCCACCCCCCGTGCGGCATGGGATCGCCCATGCCGAGCGTGACGGAGTCACCCAGCGCGGCGAAGCGCGTCGTCGGTGATGACTCCTGCCGGTGGTTGGTGATACCACAGGCGGGCATCATCGGGCACTCCCGTCCAGCAGCGGCGCGGTAAGGCGGCGGTCCGGCGGCCACGCGGAGCCGTTGTGCGGCAACGGGCTTATGCCGTGGGCGCGCAGGAAGCCAGCCACGGCGGCCGGCCAGCCGAAGCGCTCGGCCTGGTGCCGGGCCCGCCGCCTGCGCTCGGTCTCGTCGAGCGACAGCAGCCGCCCGATGGCGGCGGAACTCCGCCCCGGCCCACCCGGTGGTGCAGACGACCACGTCGAACGATGCCGCAGTGCCGGCGTTGAGCCGGTCACTCAGCCACGCCACGGGCAGGCCTGGCGGCGCGAACAGCTGGACCAGCCCGGCCAGGCGGTCATGGGAGACCATCATGGACCTGACGCCGCGCGCCCTGGCCCAGTCGCCGGTCCAGCGCAGCGTGGTGCGGTCAGATACATCGAGCCGGTCCGGTCCCAGGTCGTCGAGCAGCCGGCGCAGCGAGCGCCGCGCCACGATCGCCCGGTATCCGCCGGTGCCCGGGACGGCCGGCCCCGGCACGGTGATGACCAGCCCCTGCTCGGTGTGGCGGCGGCCTGGCTGGCGGCCGGGAATGACGAGAACCGGCTCGTGCCCGGCCGCGAGGTACCCCGCGCCAAGCTGGCGGAGCGCGGTGCGCAGGCCGCCGGAAGCGGGCGCGACATAGTTGGCGAGCCGGACTATCTTCACGTCGCGGCCCGCCTTATCTCGCCGGCAGCCAAAGGCACGCCTCGATCATCACGCGGCCAGATTCATGGATCCGTAACTGGACGTGACAGCTTCGCGAACCTTGGCCGACTTATGCCGGGACGGTGCGCTGCACGGACCGTTCGCGGTTCGTGCCGGGACTGCCGCGCCGCGGGGTGACGCCGGGGGTCATCCGCCTCGCGGCCGGCCGGACGTCGGCTGTGGTGGCAGGCGGCGCCGGGTGGCCTGCTCCCCCCAGCCAACCGGACGTCGGCCTGGGGATGGATGCCGCCCGCGCGGCGCGGGCGTACGGTCAGGAGTGATGATCAGGGTCGATGATTATGTCTTCGAGGGGCTGCGTGCCGGCGCGGCCGGCTTCCTGGTCAAGGACACTGACCCGGCTGAGCTCATCCGGGCCGTCCGGGTCGTCGCCGGCGGGGAGGCGCTGCTTTCCCCCAAGATCACGCTGCGGCTGATCGGTGAGTTCGCCGCCCGGAGCCGGCCGGTGCGCGCCGTGCCCGGGCTGGCCTCGCTGACCGCGCGCGAGCGGGAGGTGGTGACCCTCGTGGCGGCCGGGCTGTCCAACGAGGAGATCGCCGCCCGGTCGTACATGAGCACCTCGACCGCGAAAACGCACGCGGCGCGGGCGATGACCAAGCTCGGTGCCCGGGACCGGGCGCAGTCCCCGCCGGCCATCTTCGGCTTTCCTGGCGTCTCCGCGGTGGGACCGGGCGGTCACCAGTACGGAAGCGCGGCAGCCCGCGTCCACGCCGACCCGGAACGCCTGGTGACGCTGGCCTACGGCGCGACCGCTCATGTCCTGCTGCAGATCGCGAATGCCAGCAATTTCCCGGCGTCAGCCTGTCGCGCGGCAACTGCCGTGGCGCTGCGCGTCTACCCGCCGAATGACTACACCTCGATTGAGATTCCTTTCTCCTTCGATGCGTGCAAGAAAGCCGGCCCGGTATTCCTCTTCGTCCGGACCACGGTCTCCGGCACCGGCATCCCGGGTTTCAGCAGCTGACCCGGTGCCCGCGGGGCGCTACTGCCGGGTCGCGACGGCTATGAAGTGATGGCTGAAGCCGATCAGCGAGGGTTCCGTTTCCACTGCCCGCGCGGCGAACAAGATCTGCTCGCGCCGTTGCGGGTTCGCCCATTCCTGAAGAACTCCGGCGTGCCCACCGGGTCGGGGTTGCGGTGCTGGCCGTCGGCCAGGTCCCGCTCGGTCATCGGCCGGAATACCGGGTCGTCCAGCCAGCCCTGGTACACCCGTCGAGCAGGGAGGAGAACCGGCTGATGGCCATGGCCAGCAGCCGGCCGCCCGGCCGTAGCACGCGCCGGGCCTCAGCAAGGGCCTGCTGCCTGCCCGCCGCCTCGGTCAGGTGATACAGCGGGCCGAACAGCAGTACCGCATCCTGCGACTCATCCTCCTGCGCCAGTTCCCGCGCGTCCCCCTGACTTGCGGTGAACGCGGCCGACGTGTCGCCCCGGCGCAACGCGCCCGCCGTGTCACCGGGCAGCGTGGTCGCCGGATCGCCGCGGGCGATCTCGCGTGCCTGCGCCACATGCAGCGGTACGGGATCGACCAGGTGCACCTGGTAACCGCGGCTGGCCAGCGGGGCAGCGTAGCTGCCGGGACCGCCGCCGACGTCCAGTACCCGGGCGGGTGGCTCCGGCAGCAACCGGTCCAGCAACTCCATGGACCGGACGAACTCCAGGGACGGCCGGCCACCGGGGAACAGCCGGGAACGCTCGTAGCCGACCGCATAATGGTCCGCTATTGACGAGTCGATCATTGCCCAGGTGTCTCGTGGGCCGCCCGGCTGTGGCCACTGGATTACCTGCCGGGTGGATCAGCCGCCGGGTTTATCAGACGCTGTGCGCTGGCTGGTAGCGCAGGCCGTCCATGAGCAGGTCGAGCAGGCGGCGGGCTTGCTCGCGCTGGGCAGGCTCGCCGGCCGCGAGAGACACGCCGCTCAGGCTGGCCAGCACGTCACCTGGCGCGATGTCAGAGCGCAGTTCCCCGGCGGTCGCGGCGGCGTGCAGTAGCGCGGTGATGGCGGCGAGCAACCGGTCCCGGCTGTGCGCGTAGGGAGTGCCGCCGGAGGCGATGACCGCGCGCAGCGCGTCGGCCATACCGCGCTTGGTGGTCATGTAGTCGACGAACAGGTCCATCCAGCTGCGGGTGGCTTCGCCCGGTGGCAGGTCGCGGAGCAGCCCCGGTACCGCGTCGCACAGCCTGGCTAGCTCGTTGCGGTAGGCGGCCTCGACGAGCGCCTCGCGGGTCGGGAAGTGGCGGTACAGGGTGCCGATGCCCACGTCGGCGTCCTTCGCGATCGCATCCAGCGTCACCTCTGTGCCCTCCTGGGAGAACGCGCGTACCGCCACGTCGAGCAGCCGGTCACGGTTGCGCTGTGCGTCAGCCCGCAGCGGCCGGGCTTCGGTGTCCGCCATAGTTCCTCCCCTCCCAGTCAGCGCACACAACCGGATCCTCCTCTCCCAGTCAGCGCACACGCGGTCGCATTTGCTAAACGGAGGAAGCTCCGGTTAGGCTGGGAGCAGTAGTGGAGGGTCCTCCGGTTCTTAGCTTACCTGGCGGGGCCGCCGACCGCACCGCCGAGCGAGACGGGGAAATCATGGCTGTGAGCACGCCCATCACCACGCCGTTCACCGCCGAATCGACGGCCGCTGAGGTCGTCGCCGGCATCGACCTGACCGGCCGCCGCGTCATCGTGACCGGCGGCGCCTCAGGCATCGGCATCGAGACCGCCCGCGCGCTGGCCGGGGCGGGCGCGGAGGTGACCCTGACGGTCCGCAACCTCGCCGCGGGGGAGCGCGCCGCCTCGTACATCACCGAGACCACCGGGAACAAGCAGGTGCTCGTCGCCCTGCTGGACCTCGCCGACCAGGCATCCGTGGCAGCCTTCGCTGCCGGGTGGGACGGCCCGCTGCACATCCTGATCAACAACGCCGGGATCATGGCATCACCCGAGATGCGCACCCCGCGGGGCTGGGAGCTGCAGTTCACCACCAACCACCTCGGCCACTTCGCCCTCGCCAGCAGGTTGCACCCGGCACTCGCGGCGGCTGGCGGGGCACGCATCGTGTCGGTCAGTTCCACCGCGCTGATGCCGGGCGGGATCCGCACCAACCTGCAGCGCTACGTCACCGACGAGGACCTCGACCGGATGCGTCGGCAGAGCGGCGGCGGCACGGATGTCACCTGGAAGACGCCGGAGCAGGGTGCGGCGACCTCCGTGCTCGTGGCGACGTCACCGCTGCTCGACGGGGTCGGCGGCCGCTACTTCGAGGACTGCAACGAGGCGGGGCTGAACCAGCCCGGAACCCGGCGCGGTGTCGCCGCCTGCACTCTCGACCCCGACGCGGCCGCACCGCTCTGGCAGGTGTCCGTGGACACGCTCGCCGCCTGATCGCCGCCTGATCGCAGCCGGGGCACAGGCGGCCGGGCCGGGCTCAGTGCTTTGAGCGCGGGATCATCAGTGCGGCGTTGTACCCCTGGGTGAGCAGGTTGTACTGCACCATCAGGGAGACCACCCGCTGCAGCGGGCCCGCCTGGGTCTGGGTGGGGAATCCGGGGGCGGCCACGATGGACGCTGACATGCGCGGCACGCCCGCGAAGCGCGCCATGGACTGCTGCACCGCGGAGAGGTTGTTCGCGGCGATGGCCTGGGCCTCAACCAGGGCGCGGCGGAAGGCCGCCGCGGTATTCGGGTATTTCTGCTCCCACGACTGGGTGACCATGTAACCGGCAATCGGCAGGCTCTCCGCGGCACCCTGGTTGGCATCGGCGAGCGGCTGTGCCCCGATGGACTCCTCTACCTCGGTGATGAACGGCTCAGGGAGCCAGGCGGCGTCCACCTGGTGCGTCTGCAGGGCGTGGGCCATCGCCGGGAACGGGATGTAGCGGAAGTGCACGCTACGCGGGTCCACCGCGTTGTCGTTCAGCAGCGAGCTGACCAGCAGGGCGCCGATGTTTTCCGGCGCGTTGAGCCCGATCGTCTTGCCCTTGAGATCGGCGATCGTGTTGATCGGCGATCCAGGCAGGACCACTACCTCCTGGGTGGCCGGCCCCATGGTCGATCCCGAGACGAGCACCTTGAAATGGGCACCACCCTGCGCGTCCGCCTCGATGTAGGAGGGATAGGCCCCGGACGTAACGTCATATTTGCCGGCTAGCTGCCTGGCGATGACGTCGGCGCTGCTGATGGCCGACACGATCTTCACGTGCAGGCCTTCGGCGGTGAACAGCCCGCGCTCCTGCGCGATGTACACCCCGGCCGAGTCCAGCGCCGGCACGGCCGCGACCGTCAGGTTGGTCTTTTCCAGTCCGGCCGGTCCTGCTGACCCGCCGCCCCTGGAGCAGCCCGCGCCTAGCAGACTGACCAGCGTGACCAGGCCAATCATGGGCACGCGCAAACGGCTTCGCATTATATCCCCCCTGCATCCCACCCCTTGAACAGGGTGCACACTAGGGGATCAATTGCCCGGAAAGCAACAGATGGGCCGTATTTGCCATATCACGTTCACCCGGACGCACGGCTTACCGCCCCGGCGGCCCGGTGCTTTCCCTGATCACCAGGGTGGTGGCCAGCTCGATATGGTGCGGCTCCCCCGCGGCGGCCGCCGGGTCCGTCCGCAGCATCCGGAAGGCGGTCGCCGCCATGGCGGCGAGGGGCTGGCGGATGGTGGTCAGGGCCGGCGTTGCCCACGACGCCACCGGGACGTCGTCGAACCCGATCACGCTCAGGTCAGCCGGGGCCCGCAGGCCTCGTTCGCCGAGGGCCTGGAGCACGCCGAAGGCCTGGCTGTCGTTCCCGGCCACGATCGCGGTGGGCGGTTGCGGCAGGTCCAGCAGATGTCCCGCCTGCCGCCTGCCACCGGGCGCGGAGAAATCATCCCGGCGGACAAGCTCCCGCACAAGACAGCGAATAATTTTCGAAAAGTGGCAGCTTGACCAGACTGGCCTGCCTGCGCGAGGAGTTCGAGAAGCGTGACGACCAGCAACCCGCCGGCCCTGCAGCTGTACACGGTCCGCGAGCAACTGGCGGCTGACCGGGCGGGTGTCCTTGCCCGGATCGCCGCTGCCGGCTACGGGGCGGTGGAACCGTTCACCGTGCTCAACGATCCTGACGGGCTGCGCGCCGATATGGCCGCCGCCGGCCTGGTGGCCTGCAGCGTGCACGCGACACCGGTCGGCGAGCAGGCTGCCGCGGTGGTCCGGGCGGCCAGGACGCTCGGCGCGGACACCGTCATCGTCCCGCACCTGCCGCCCGGCAGATTCGCCGACACCAGCAGCGTGCTCGCGGTGGCGGCTGAACTGAACGACGCGGCGGCCCGGATCGCTGATCAGGGGCTGCGCCTGGGATACCACAATCACGATTTCGAACTCGCTTCGCTCATCGGCGGCCGGCCGGCGCTCGAGTTGCTGGCGGACGCGCTCGACGATCCGGTGCTGCTCGAAGTCGACACCTACTGGGCAGCCGTGGGCGGCCAGGATGTGCCCGCGCTGCTGGGCCGGCTCGGCGACCGGGTCCGCTACCTGCACGTCAAGGACGGCCCGGTGACCAAGGACGACCCGATGACCGCGGTTGGTTCCGGGCGGATGCCGGTTCCCGAGATCCTGGCCGCGGCCCGGGCCGCGGAATGGCACGTGATCGAGCTAGACCACTGCGCGACCGACATGATGGCCGCGGTGGCCGACAGCCTGGCGTGGCTGGCCGGCCGCGGCCTGGCCCGGCTCGCCGCGCCCCAACGCGAAGATCCACAGGACGCGGCCTGATGCCCCCGGCGCAGCCGGTGGGCGTGGCCGTAGTCGGCTGCGGCACCATCAGCAATGAGTACCTGCGCAACCTCGCATCGTTCCCGGACCTGCGGGTGCTCTTCTGCGCGGACCTCGACATCGAACGGGCCAAGGTGCAGGCCGCGAGGTACGGCGTGCCCGGGGCGGGCACCACGGAGCAGGCGGCGCAGCATCCGGACGTGGAACTCGTGGTCAACCTCACCGTTCCCGCCGCGCACGCCGAGGTCGCCCGAGCCGCGCTGGCGGCCGGCAAGAGCGTCTGGGTCGAGAAGCCGCTGGCCCTGGACACGTCCGCCGGCCAGCGGCTGCTCACCGAGGCTGACCGGGCTGGCGTGCGGATCGGCTGCGCGCCGGACACCGTTCTCGGCGCGGGGCTGCAGACGGCGCGGCGGCTCATCGCAGCAGGGGCCATCGGCGTGCCGCAGACCGCGCTGGCCATGATGCAGGACCCCGGGCCGGAGCGCTGGCACCCGGATCCTGCGTTCCTCTTCCAGCGCGGCGCGGGCCCGTTGTTCGACATCGGGCCCTACTACCTGGCGACGCTCGCCACCCTGTTCGGCCCGGCCGGCCAGGTCGCGGCACTCGGCCGCCGCAGCTGGGAGACCAGGATCATCGGCAGCGGGCCGCGCGCCGGGACGGCATTCGGTGTGGACGTTCCGACCCATGTCGCCGCGCTGATCGGCTACACCCGCGGCCCGGCGGCGTCGCTGCTGCTCAGCTTCGACTCGCCACTGCGGCGGCACGGCTTCGTGGAGATCACCGGCACCGAGGCGACGCTCGCGCTGCCCGATCCCAACCGGTTCGACGGGGAGATCCGCATCCGCGCCACAGGCAGTGATGACTGGACGGCTGTCCCGGCGGCGGGGGCCACCGCGGGGCGGGGTCTCGGCGTGCTGGACATGGCCCGCGCGCTACGCGGCGGCGAGCCGCATCGCGCCTCCGGCGAGCTGGCGCTGCATGTCCTGGAGACGATGGAGGCTATTGCGCGTTCCATCTCGGCGGGTACGTTCGAGCGGGTCCAGACCACCTTCACCACCCCGGATGTGCTGCAGGCGGACTGGGATCCGCGCGCCAGCACCGTGGGCTGAGCCGTCTACTGGAGGCGCCGTGGATCGGCACGGGAATCGGCACGGGAATCAGCGCGCAGCCCGGCCGGCCCTGGGCATCGGCATGGTCGGGTACGCGTTCATGGGCGCCGCCCACTCGCAGGCCTGGCGCAGCGCGCCGCACGTCTTCGACCTGCCGCTACGGCCCGTCATGACGGCGCTCTGCGGGCGTGACGGGGCGGCCGTGCGCGCGGCGGCTGAGCGCTACGGCTGGGCGATCGCGGCGACCGACTGGCACGCGATGCTCAGCCGCGACGACGTACAGCTGATTGACGTATGCACGCCTGGCGACCTGCACGCGGAGATCTCCGTCGCCGCTCTCGACGCCGGCAAGCACGTGCTGTGCGAGAAACCGCTCGCCAACACGGTGGCAGAGGCGGAGGCCATGGCGGCCGCGGCCGCGCGGGCCAGCGCCCGCGGTATCCGCTCGATGGTCGGCTTCAACTACCGCCGCGTCCCGGCGCTGGCGCTGGGCCGCCAGCTGGTCGCCGGCGGCCGGATCGGCACGGTCCGGCACTTCCGCGCCAGCTACCTCCAGGACTGGCTGGTGGATCCCTCCTTCCCGCTGACCTGGCGGCTGCAGGCCGGGCATGCGGGCTCGGGCGCGCTCGGCGATCTGGGCGCGCACATCGTGGACCTCGCCCAGTACCTCACCGGAGACCTGGTCGTGGGCGTCTCCGGGGTCACCGCCACCTTCGTGGGCGAGCGCCCGCTGCCCAGCGGCGCAGCCGCCCAGATGCCGAGTGGCGCAGGTCAGGAAGCGGCCGGGCCGGCCACCGGGGCGGTGACAGTGGATGACGCGGCGGCCTTCACCGCGCGGCTCGGCTCGGGGGCGCTGGCCACCTTCGAGGCGACCCGCTTCGCGTCCGGGCGCAAGAATGCGCTGCGGATAGAGCTCAACGGTGACCGCGGCAGCCTCGCGTTCGACCTGGAGCGGCTGAACGAGCTCCAGTTCCACGACCACACCGAGGACGCCGCGTCGGCGGGGTTCCGGCGCATCCTGGTGACCGAGCCCGCGCACCCGTACCTGTCCGGCTGGTGGCCGCCGGGTCATGTGCTTGGCTGGGAGCACACCTTTACCCATCAGATCCGTGACCTGGTCACCGCCATTGCCAAGGGCGCCGATCCCGAGCCCTCGTTCGCCGTCGGGCTGCAGGTGCAGCGCGTCCTGGCTGCCGTCGCGGACAGCGCCAGGAATGACAGCAGGTGGACACCTGTCGCGTCGCCGGAAAACAACAGGAGCCGTTGATGTCCCGGTCTTTCACCTTGTTCACCGGCCAATGGGCTGACCTGCCGCTGGAGGAGGTCTGCCGGCTGGCCCGCGAGTGGGGCTACGACGGCCTCGAACTCGCCTGCTGGGGTGATCACTTCGAGGTTGACCGCGCGCTGCGCGAAGACGGCTACCTGTCCGGCCGGCACGCGCTGCTGGCAAAGTACGACCTGCGCTGCTGGGCCATCTCCAATCACCTTGTCGGGCAGGCCGTGTGCGATCACCCGATCGACGCGCGGCACCGGGGCATCCTGCCCGCCCGCATCTGGGGCGACGGCGAGCCCGAGGGCGTCCGGCAGCGGGCGGCCGCCGAGATGGCCGACACCGCGCGGGCTGCTGCCGCGTTCGGGGTGGCCACGGTGGTGGGCTTCACCGGCTCGTCCATCTGGCACACCGTGGCCATGTTCCCGCCGGTGCCGCCGGACATGATCGAGCAGGGTTACGCGGACTTCGCCCGGCGGTGGGACCCGATACTGGACGTCTTCGACGCCGAGGGGGTGCGCTTCGCGCACGAGGTCCATCCCAGCGAGATCGCCTACGACTTCTGGACCACCCAGCGTGCGCTGGACGCCGTGGCGCACCGTCCCGCGTTCGGGCTCAACTTCGATCCCAGCCATTTCGTCTGGCAGGACCTGGACCCGGTGGCGTTCCTGGCCGCCTACCCGGACCGCATCTACCACGTGGACTGCAAGGAAGCCCGCAAGCGGCTCGACGGGCGCAACGGCCGCCTCGGCTCGCACCTGCCCTGGGGCGACCCGCGGCGCGGCTGGGACTTCGTCTCGGCCGGCCGTGGCGACATCCGCTGGGAGGACATCTTCCGCATGCTCAACTCGATCGGTTACCACGGCCCGATCTCGGTCGAGTGGGAGGACGCGGGGATGGACCGGCTGGCCGGGGCCGCCGAGGCGCTCAGGTTCCTGCGGCGATTCGATTTCGACCCACCGCAGTCGTCCTTCGACGCGGCGTTCAGCAGCGGCACGCCCCTGGCGGGGTGAGCTGTCAGGGGCGAAGGCTCTGCAGCACCTCCAGGCGCCCGGCCAGGGCGGCAGCGGTGGGTGCGCAGATCAGCGCGGTGCCCGCCGGCGGCTGCTTGGGCATGGCCCACCACTGCCGGGTCCAGTGGCCGAACCACGCGTGCCACCCGGGGTAGCGCAGGGCCAGGTCGGCGGCGTCGGAGTTGATGGCCGGCTCGGGGACCAGCGGCAGGCGGGCGGCGGCTGACGCGGTATCGCCGGAGGCGGTGAACTGCGCCCAGACGACCCGGCCGCGGTAGTCGCCTTCCGCGCCGTAGCTTGCCGACAGCCGGGCGAGGACGTCGAGCCCGCGCTCGGCGTCGGCGTCGTCCGCTCCGCCAGACCCGGCACGGAACGGCTCCGTCGCCGCCCCGGAGTCGGCGACGGCGACGCGCACGGTCCGCCCATCCCAGCTGATTTCGGTGGTGAAGTACCCATCGCGGCCGCTGGCGGTGTGCCGGATCGCGTTCGTCGCGAGTTCAGCGGCGCACAGCACGATGTCGTCGCGGCCGGGATGGTCGGTGAGCAACTCGGTGACGAATGTGCGCACCTGGCGGACCTGATCTTCCCGGCCGGGGAAGACCTTGCGCCATCTCACCCCGTGCCCGGGGCAAGTGCACGCCCTAACCGCGCGGCCGGCCAGGCCATCCGCGGGATGCCGGATCTGATCATGCCTTCCGGATACCAGAGTTCCCGGCGGCCGTCCAGCGCCCGGGACCGGCGCGCGATCGCCGGTCCCGGGCGCTTGCGCCATCCACCGTGACTCGCTGAACCGGGGCCTGCTGCCGCCGGACACCGCCGCCTGGCTCCGCCCGGGCGCGTAGTGCCAGGCAGCCGCCCGCGGCAACCGCGGGACAGCCGGAAGCTATTCAGGACGGGCGTGGGCGGGCCCGCTGGCGCCAGAATCACCGACGGTGGTGTGCGTGACGCCGGTGACGCAGTACCTGGCGCCGCCGCGTCCGCGCCCACTTTGTCCCGGGCGCCTCAGGCCAGTAGAACAGAAACGGCAATTGACCATGAACTGCGTTCTTGTGCCAGTTCATGGTCAACTATTGTTAATTAGCCTGGGTAAATAAGCGTGATGCGTTCTTTAAAGAGCGGGGATTACTGCTTGACTCGCCTCCGGTGCAAAAATAGCATCCTGTGCTGCCGAAGGCCCGCCCCCCATTGAGCGTGGCCGGGAGCCTGATATCAGCACATCCGCACCTGCGGAGGAGAACTCATGCGAAATACCCTGCGCCGGATAACGTTCGGCCTGCTTGGCGCCGGAATGATCGCCGCGATGACGGTCGGCACCGTCGTTCCGGCAGCCGATGCCGCTGCGCTGTCGCCAGCCGTGGCGTCCGTTCGCCCGGCCGCTCTCACCTGGCCCATCGTCAGGCAAGGTGCGGTGGGCGAACGCGTCATCACGATCCAGTACCTGCTCAATCAGCGCATCAATGCCCGCCTCGTGGTGGACGGCAAGTTCGGGCCGGCCACGGATGCTGCCGTCCGGGCATTCCAGAGAAGGAACAGGCTCGTGGCCGACGGGATTGTCGGGAATGCGACCTGGTCGAAGCTGGTCGTCACCGTGCGCAAGGGCAGCAAGGGCGGCGCGGTGCGCGCGGTCCAGCATCAACTGCGCTACGCCTACGGGCACAAGAGCGTCAGTGTGGATGGTGATTTCGGCGCCAAGACGGTCAATGCCGTCAAAGTGTTCCAGAAGAACCACAAGATCGTGGCCGACGGTATCGTCGGCGTCGTTACCTGGAATGCCATGGTGCGCGGCGACAGGTAGCCCGGCCGGCTCAGTCAGTCGTGATCAAGCGATTGGTGTCGCAATAGCGACACCAATCGCTTGAGGCCCTCCTCACGACGCAGGGCTGGCTGCCAGGACCGTGGCCGGCACGCGCATCGCGGGTGCCAGGAAGTAGACCACGAGGGTGAGGGCCGGGGCGGCGATGAGTGCCAGCCGCAGTCCAACCAGCCCGGCAAGTCCTCCGATCATGACAGGACCGAGGAGAAATCCCAGGTATCCGAGTGTCGCTACGGCTGAGATCGCTCTTCCGGGTGACTCTGGTTGCAGTTTTCCGGCCGCGCTCCATGCCAGCGGCACGATAGCCGACACGCCGAGGCCGGCCAGTCCGAAGCCAAGGATGCCAGCGGCCGGCACGGTGACCGCGATGACCAGTGCGAATCCGGCGACGGCGATCAGGGTAGCTGCCCGGATGAACCGGGCGACGCCGATGCGCGCGGTCATCCGGTCGGCCACCAGCCGGACGATGATCATGGCAATCGAGAAGGCGAAGTACCCGAGTGAAGCCGAGGCCGGAGATGCGGCAGCGGAATGAGCCAGGTACACGGCGCTCCAGTCGTTGACTGTGCCCTCGGCGATGAACCCGCAGAAGGCGATCACACCGAGTGGCAGCAGTGCCCGGCTGGGCAGGACGAACCCGGACTGACCCTGGCCCTGGTCCGCGCCGCGCAGGAAGCACGTGCTGATGGCCCACCAGGAGGCGGCGAGCAACGCGAACCCGGCGCAGGGGAACTGGATGGCAATCGGGACATGCAGGCTTGCGGTGATCCCCGCGACTCCAGATCCTGCGAGCCCGCCGATATTCCAGAACGCATGGAAACCCGCGAAGATAGGCCGTCCGTAGGCACGCTCGACACGTGCCGCGTGTGCGTTCATCGACACGTCGAGCAGGCTGTTGCCCATGCCCAGCACGAAGAGCGCGAGGACGAACAGGGGCAGGTCAGCGGCGAGGGAGACCAGGGGAGGCCGAGACACAGCACGGCTGATCCGAGGAAAGCACCGGCCCGGCTGCCGATTCGGGTAACCACGAAGCCAGCGCCGGCCAGTGCCAGCGCCGATCCGGCAGCGAGTCCGAACAGCGCGATTGCCAGCTGTCCTGGCGTGAGCCCGAGACGTTGCTGGGCCGCTGGCACTCTCGCTGCCCAGGTCGCGAAGGCGGCTCCGCAGACGCCGAACACGATGGACACCCCGGTGCGTGCCCGGCGTACGTCACGCGCCAAGGGGGACAGCCGCTTCTTTTCACGGGTCCGGTACGCGCGAATCACCGCAAACTGGACCCCATCTTGTTATTTAACCTCCGCTGTCCGGCTTCACCGGGATAATCGATCTTGTCCGGTGTGTCGCCGTGATGTGAGACGGCCACCGCGTGATGATCTTCGGGTTCCTTCCACAGATCCCGGAGGTCAAGGCGGTGGCCGTGGCGTTCAGTATGGCGTGGCTGGCGGCGGGGGCCGGGCCAGATGCGGAGGGCGATCGGGTCCAGGCGCGGGATCGGCTGGCGGACTTCCGCGAGGAGCTGTACCGGTGTTTTGCCGCGCGGGCGGATGAACTGTTCGAGCTGGCCGATAGTGTGCTGTGTGCCGGCGGGCCGGTGCGCGCCCTGGCGGGCCTGTCGCTGGTCCCCGAGCACCGCCGCGGGCACGGGGCGTTGCATGACGCGGTGAACCGGGGTCGGATCGAGGTCGCCGGGCTGCGCTGGTCGCTGGCCGCCCTAGCGCTGCCACGCTGGCCCGATGGGCGGATCCGGCTGGGCGTGGATGTGAGCAACTGGCTGCGGCCGGATGCGGCCACCAGCCCGGAGCGGATGTTCTGCCACGTCTATGGCCGGGGAAGGGGAACGCGCAGATGATCTCGGGCTGGCCGTACTCGGTGGTGCTGCACTTCCCGCCGCCGGGGCGGCGCGATGGCAGGCCGGGCCGCCGGCCCCGGCACGGCGCGGAGTTCAGGCTGGACGATGACACCAGCTGGCCTGAACCCGCGGTGACCACGGTCACCGGGACCACCCGGTATGGCACCGCCGTGACCTGCTCCTGGGACCGGCTGCATCCCCGGCTGGCCCGCCGCCCGGCCTGGCAGCACCACGACGGCGAGCTGCCCGTCATCGAGGGCACCTTAATCCGGCTGCAGGTGGACCACCTGCCTGGCGGCCGCGACCCCAAGCCGGTGTGGCTGTGGTGGTCACGCACCGGTGCCACGCCCGCCGGCGTGGACCGGTGCTGGCAGGCGTACTTGCGCCGGTTCGACCTCGAACACACCTTCCGCCTGTTCAAGCAGGTCCTCGGCTGGACCGCCCCGAAGATGCGCGACCCGGCCGCCGCTGACCGGTGGACCTGGCTGATCATCGCCTGCCACGCCCAGCTCCGCCTCGCCCGCCCGCTCGCCGCAGACCTGCGCCTGCCCTGGGAGAAACCGGCCCCGCCGGGGCGGCTCACCCCCGCCCGGGTGCGCCGGGGATTCCGCAACATCCGCGCGACCCTGCCCTGCCCCGCCGGCGCACCGAAACCCGGCAAACCCGGCCCCGGACGGCCGCCAGGCTCGAAGAACCGCCGCCCGGCACCCATCCGCAGCGTCGGCAAGACCAGCGCCAAGACATAACAACAGCCGTCGCCAGGCAGGCCACGGTCAGCACCGGACCGGGCAACCAAGGTTAAACGCCAAGCCCATAGGGAACGAAACTCATGAAAAGTCGTCCCGGCTGGGGCTGGTGGGACGGATGAGACTAGTGGTTCGTGGACTGGCGGGGCGGGGCACGGCCGGGGGACTGTGGCTGGGCGAGCCAGACTCGGCGAGCCAGACTGGGGGCGCCGGGGCGGGGGTTGCCGGGTCACGGGACCGTGAGGCCCTGGAGGACGACGCCGGCCGGGTGCAGGTTCGCGATGCCCACCTGGAAGGTGACCGTGCTGCCAGAGTTGATCACGGTCAGCCCGTTCAGCCGGAACGAGCCGGGCGCGAAGACCGCCGAGCCGGTCGACCGCGACCTCGCAGTCCCCGTCCCGTCCCCGTTGTAGCGCAGGATGCCGGTTCCGGACGGGGTGGCGGCACCCAGCGCGGCGGACGTCACCGCCAGCGAGTTCTTCACCAGCGGGTCGCTGGCGGCCAGCTCGTCGAGCCTGACCAGCTCGAGGAAGCCCTGGTCCACCACGGCCCGCTGGTCGTAGCTGGTGGGGTTGCCGTTGCCCAGGGGGGTAGGCCTGCGCCTGGTCCGGGTTGCCGGTTTTGTCCACCCGGATGAAGTACGGCTGCGCGGACAGCGGGCCGTTGCTGGTCACTGTGGTGGCCAGGATCAGCCGACGGACGTTGTCGGCGGTGGCCAGGAACAACCGCTGCGACCCCGTGTCGCCCTGCACCCGGGCGATCGCGGCCGCGGCCACCAGGCCCGCCACCTCGTCGGCCATGGTGGACGGCGAGAACCCGGTCTGCTCCTCCCACCGTTCCACCCCGTCTGCGGGGCCGTTCGCGGCCAGGAAGTCGGCAGCGGGCCGGATGTGGCTGGTGTACAGCGCGGCGTCGTCGGCCAGGCCCGCCTGCCAGGCCATCAGGATCGGGTCCGCGGTCTCGTCCAGTTGCAGGCCGCCGGTGTCCGGCGCCGCCTTGCCGTTCAGCAGCCCGTTGCGGGGGAACGAGCCGTCGGGCAACTGCATCTCATCGAACAGGAAGCTGACGATCTGCCGGGCAGTCGCCAGGTCGCCGTCGGTCAGGAACCCGGTGAACGTCTCGTAGGCGTCCCGCGGGAACATCTCGCGGTAGGAACCGAAGTACGGCGCCAGCCCGTCGCTGGCCCGCTGGCCGGCCGACACCGCCTGGCCCCACGGGCTGGCCAGTGACGCGGCGGTCGCGCCAGGGAACGCGTCCTCGGTGCTGCCGAAGCCGAGCGCCACGGTCACCGGCCCGCTGCCGCCGGGGCCCCGGCCCGCAGCGCCGGACCCGGTGTTTGCGGCACTGGTGTCTGCGGCACCGAGGCTGAGCTTGACGGTCTGCACCACGTTGCCGTCGCTGGCGTCAGGGGCCGACGTGGTGAGCGCTCCGGAGGAGTCGAGTTCGCTCAGCCCGTCGCTGGAGGCGTCGGCGAAACCCGTCTCGACCGCGCCGAGCGGGTTGCTCGCGGCCAGCGCGGCGTAGATCGGCGTGGCGTAGCTGCGGTTCACCGCCTCGGTGAAGGAGTTGGCCGAGTAGGTCGAAGTGATGCGCCGCGTCCCGCGCGGTCACCTCGCAGCCCATCCCGGTGCCGCCGGTCGCGGTGACCTGGTAGGTCATGTCACGCGGCTGCAGCGCGGTGAAGCCGGGCCCGGTGACGATCGGGTCGAGGCTCCGCACGTCGGTGTTGTCGATGGTCGGGGCGAACGCGTCGGACAGTGTCCCGCCAGCCACCGTATACCAGACCCTGGACGCGGTGTCCGCCGCCGTCCCCACGCAATCCTTGCGGGCTTCGTCGTAATACGAGGCGGCCCCGGGGGCGCCCGCCGCCTGCTGGCCCGGACTGCCCACGGTAAGGCTGAACACGTGCATCGACGGCACGCCCTTGGCTACCCCGGATCCCACCGACGGCAGCGTGACAGAGGTGACCGGCTGGCCAGCGGTCAGCGGGATGGCCGCGTAGAACAGGCTGGCCGGGGTCGTCCCGCCCGGATTCCAGCCGGCCGTGCTGGCCAGGATGTCGGTGCCCGGCGCCGCAAAGGCGCCGATCCAGTCGGCAAAGGTGACTGTGGAGGTGGTCGTGCTGCCGTTCGCGTATGCAACGGTAAACGCGCCGGTGGTGCTGCCGTAAGCGGACGCGCCGACCACGCCGAGGACTGTTCCGGTGCCGCTCACGGTCACGGTCTGCCCGTTGGCGACGACATTGTCCGGGCTGCCGGGCACGACGTCCGGCCAGCTGATCGCCAGGCCATCATGCAGCAGCGGCTGGCCGGGCGTGAGTGCGTCCGCGGCGAGGCCGGGGGCGGAGAATGAGTCGCCGATGCCGTCGAAGTTGCCCGCCGTGGGGGCTGACGGCGTCGTGATCCCCACGTTGTCGAACGCCTGCCGCAGGCTGCCCGGCACCCCGCCGGCCACCGCCATCCGGCCCGTGGCGGCCACCCCATCGGCCGCCGCCATCCGGTCGGCCGCCGCGGCCATCCAGCGGAACTCGCGCACGGCAGAGCAAAGTGCACAGTTGCGTCAGCCGATTACGCCCTATCATCAGGTAATGCTGTCACTCGGCTCCTTAGCGCTACAGCCTGCGGCTGGGAGCCCAGGCCCAGCACCGGCCGGGGCTGCTGTGGGAGCCCTGATGTCGATGATCACCAGGGTCGCGGCCATCATCCGCAGCGTGGCGCTCGCCTACATAGTCGTCCAGGTGATCATCTGGCATTCCTTCTACACGGCTGCCCCGTGGCGCCTCGCGGGGCCGGCCGCCGCGGTGGCCTGGGCGGCGGTGGCAGTGGTGTACCTGGGCCGGCATCGGCCGGTGTGGCCGCTCATCGGCATCGACACCGGCTGCTACCTGGTGCTCGCGCTCGGTGCCGGGTGGTGCGTCCCGGTGGCCATGCGCGGCGAGGCCGGCAACTGGCTGTTCATCGCCATGACCAGCCAGCTCGTCGTTCCTATCTGGTTCGCGCCCAGGCCGCTGTCCGTGCCACTGGCCCTGGCCTCCGGGCTGGGCTACTGGGCCGGCACCGCGGCGAGCACGGCGGGCATCGTGGCGAGCGCGGCGGGCGGCTACCCGGGTATGGCCCCGGCGGCGTCGGTGCTCCTGATGTTCGCGATCGTGACCTTGCACTGGTCCGGCCGCCGGCTGCTCTCCGGCCGGGCGAGCAGGGCGGACACCGCTCTCGCGGCGGCCGACCGGGACGCCAGCGACCAGTACGTCGTCTTGTCCATGAACATCGAACGACGCGAGCATGAGCGCCTGCTGCACGACACGGTGCTGAATACGCTCACCGCCATCGCGCGGGCCGGCGGCGGCGAGGCGGTGGTGGGCCGGTGCCGGCACGACATCACGCTGCTGGAGCAGGCGCTCAGCGATCCCGGTAATCCGGCGCGGGCACGCCCGCGGCACTACGGTGGCCTGCTGGCCGACATCCGGGCCATCGCCCACGAGATGCGCGCCCGGGGCCTGGACGTGCACGTCGACGTCGAGGGGGGCAGTCCGGCCGGGTCCGGCCTCCCCGCGCATACCTGTGGTCCGGCGGCTTCCCCAGTGGTGGTAGCCGCGGTGCCGGCTGCTGCGGTGCCGGCTGTTCCGGTGCGGGTCGGCGGTGCGATAGCGAATGCCGTGCATGAGGCGCTGGCGAACGTGGCCGCTCACGCCAGAACCACGACGGCCTGGGTGACCGTCAGCCTGGAGGCCGCCGGCGGCGGTGCCGCGGCGGTGCCGGGCGCCCTCCGGGTGACCGTGCGAGACGCGGGCGTGGGGTTCGACCCGGCCCGCGTCGATCCAGCCCGGCTGGGTCTTCGCCGGTCCATCACCGAGCGGGTCGCCGACTGGGGCGGGTCCGCGTCGGTCCAGTCGGCCCCGGGCGAGGGCACCGTGGTGAGCCTGTGCTGGCCCGCCTCCGGCCCCGCCGCCGAAGAGGGAGCCAGCAGCATGGGAGCCAGCAGCCCCGGAGCGAGCAGCCCCGGAGCCACCATCCGCGAGGCAGCGCCATGGTGAGCCGTGAAGGCTTGGTATGGGACGTCACTGAGTCCGCGGCGCCGCGGTTCGTTGGCGTGCTGGCGGTGATCTTTTCGACCGGTTTGCTGGTCCAGGCGCTGGTCATTCCTTCCGACTACCGCCAGCCACTGGTGCCGGTCGCGGTATGGCTCGGCATGCTCGTGGCCGCGGCCTGGCTGGTGCCGCGAGCCCGGTCCGGCCACTTCAACGGAGCTGAGGCGGCAGTCGCGGTGGCGGTCGCCGTGGCCGCGGTCGCCTCGGTTGGCTGGGACCAACGCGCGCATGCCATCGCCGGGCCAGTGGACTGGACCATCCTTGGCACCATCTGGCTGCTCGCCCTTGTCGCGCTGAGCCGGCCGGCCTGGACGTGGATGTCCGGGGGGACGCTCGTCCTCGCCGTGAACGCCATCTTCGTCCTGCGCGTGCTGGGGGTGACTCCGCTCGGCCTGGCGCGGCTGGCGGCGGCCGCCTATTCCATGGTGGTGATCCTGGCCGTCTTCGCCGTCCTGCGGCCGATCCTGCGCACCCAGGTCGAGATGGCCGTGCGCCGCACCGAACTGGCCAGCCGGTCAGCGGCGGAGCGTGCCGCGGTGGCCGCCATCCAGGAAGACCGGCGGGGCAGGTTCGCCCTGCTGGAGGTAGAGGTGCTTCCGTTGCTGCGCGGCATCGCCGATGGGACGCTAGACCCGGCCGACAGCGCGGTACGCGAGAAATGCGCCCAGCTTGCGGTGACACTGCGGCGCTCCCTGATGCACCGGACGGAGCACGGGGGAGGACTGCTGGGCGCGCTGGAGCCCGCGCTGAACGCCGCGACAGCGCGCGGCCTGGCGGTCGAGGTGCAGGTGGTCGGTGACCCGGGATGTCCCACGCCGGAGGTGGCGGAGGCGACACTTGCCGCCGTCGACGGCGTGCTGCGCGCACTCCCGCCACATCCGGTGACGCTGACCGTGCTCGCGTCCGGGAACGACGCGGAACTGTACCTGACCTTCGACCGGCCCCTCCACGACACTGACGGCGCGACCACGCTCAGCCACGCTGTGCCCGCGACGGCACGCTGGCGTGCCACGGTCGACCTCGACGAAACCGGTGCGGGCTGCCTTGAGGTCCGATGGCGGGTGGCGGTGCCGGCGTGACCGGGGATGCGGACCGTGGCGACGCTGGCGGGACCGGGGACGCCGGCGCCGCGGCCGGGATCATCGACGTCGCGGCCGTTGATGACCACCCCATCATCCTGGATGGCGTGGCCGGCTGGGTCAGCGCTCCGGAGAGCGGGATCAGGGTCATCGGCACGGCCGCGACCGTGGACGCCCTCCTGGCCGGGCCTGGGCGGCGGGCGCAGGTGGTGCTCCTCGATCTCGACCTCGGTGACGGGACGACAGCCGAGCGCAACGTCGCCGCCATCCTCGCGGCCGGCCCCGCCGTCCTCGTGCTCTCCGCCTCGGACAAGCCGGTCTCCGTCCGGAACGCGATACGCGCCGGGGCCCTCGGTTATGTCCTCAAGAGCGATGAGACTTCTGAGGTGCGGGCGGCCATTAAGGCGGTAGCGGCCGGAAAGGATTGGATGTCCCCGCGTCTCGCGTACATCTTCGCTACTGACGATGCCCCTGACCGGCCACAACTAAGTACCCAGGAAACGCGCGCGCTGCGACTTTACGCCACTGGCATGCCGATGAAGTCCGTCGCCCGGCGAATGTGCATTAGTGAAGAGACGGCGAAGCAGTATGTGGGCCGGGTACGGGAGAAGTACGCTAGGGTCGGCCGGGCCGCGCCAACGAAATTGGACCTGTACTATCGAGCCGTCGAGGACGGGCATCTCCCCCCTCACCCCTAAACCGTGGACCCCCCCTCCCGGCGACAGGGGCAACAGGAGATACCCGTCCTCGACCTTTTTTGTTACGCGGGGAGATCCTAAGACAGCTCAGCCACGCTGGTCATGACCTCTTATCGGGGGTCATGACGGCCAGCCAATCAACGATATCAGTGCGTACTGCGAGATTGATGGTGCTGGTGAGCCGTTTGTGCTGCTCAGCGGGCCGGCTCAGCGGGTGAGGGCGCCGTCCACCAGGCGCATGACGCAGGAGCCGAAGATGTCGGCCGCGTCACGGGCCGGCGGGGCCGGTGCTGCCAGCGCCGCGGCCAGGTTCGGGTAGCGGCCGCTGGCGGCGCCGGACACGAACCCGGCGATCTGCGCGGCGGCCTGCTCCTGCTCGGTGATGCCGGTGCGGGAGCGTTCGTCGGCCAGCGCCGCCTGGACACCCCCGTACATGATCGCGAATCCGTTGACCATCGCGATGACCTCCATCTTGGCGCCGGTGTCCAGGCCGGAGCCGCTGAGCAGGCCGAGGAAGTAGTCGACGTAGCGGAGCGCGTTGGGTCCGACGGCGGGCGGACGGTGCATGACCCCCGGCAGCCATGGGTGGCGCTGCGTGATGTCGCGTCCCTGGCGGGCAAGATCGGCGATAGCCGCGCGATTGTCCCGCATCGGCCGGCGGGGGTACCGGTATTCGCCGCCCACCTGGTCGATCATCAACTGGACGAGGTGGTCCTTCGTGGGGACGTAGTTGTACAGCGACATGGTGCCCATGCCCAGTTCGGCCGCCATCCGGCGCATGGTGACCGCGTCGATGCCCTCCGCGTCGGCGAGGGCCACCGCGGCAGCGGCGATGGCGGCGCGGCTGTGCTTCGGCTTCGGCCCTCGCTCGCCATGCTCGGGAAGCTCCCAGATCGGCACCCGCGCGCTCGCGCTGCTCCTGGGCTGCGGGCCTGGCCTGGCCATCTGGCGTCACCTCCGGTCCCCCAGTTTATCGACGTGCAGCGTACGTAGTATCGTGCTGGAGACAAACGACGTACCATGTACGTACAAGGAGGGCCGAGAAGTGACCAGTCCGGCGAACCCCCGTCCGGCGCACAGAGCGGATCCCCGGCCGGCCAGCAGCGCGCACCAACGGCCGCCAGGCAGACTGCCTTTCCATGTCCGGCTGATGATGCGGCTGTCCCGGAAGGGGCTGCCCCCGCGGGAATGTCGCGTCCACGTCCAGCGGGGGATCGAGGTGTCGGCCCCCGGCGGCGTCACGCTACGCACCGACCACTACATCCCTCAGCTGAGTGGCGCCAGGCCGACGCTGCTGGTCCGGACGCCCTACGGCCGCGGCTTCCCCTGGGACCACCTGTTCGGCGGCTTGTTTGCCGAGCGCGGGTTCCACGTGGTCATCCAGAGCTGCCGGGGCACCGGCGGGTCAGGCGGCAGGTACGAACCGTTCCGTCATGAGCGGGCTGACGGCCAGGCGGCCGTCGCCTGGCTGCGCCAGCAGGACTGGTTCAGCGGCGTGCTGGGCACCATCGGGCCTAGCTACCTCGGCTACGTCCAGTCTGCGCTGGCTGCCGATCCGCCGCCCGAACTGCGCGCCATGGTGATGCAGAACGGAGTGTCCGACCTCTACGCGTTCTGCTACCCCGGTGGTGCGTTCGCCCTGGAGAACGTCCTCGTGGGCACCGCGGCGGCGCTCTCCTTCCACCGCGGGATAGGCGCGGTGATCAGGGCGATGTTGCGGCTGCAACGCCGGCTTGGCCGGGTGGCACGTGACCTGCCGCTCATCGACGCCTATCGGCCGGCCCTGGGCGGCCGGGTGGACTTCTTCGAGGAGTGGCTGACCCATCCGGATGCCGCCGACCCGTACTGGGCCGGCCTGGATGTCGGTCCCGCCACCCCGGTGCCGGCTATCCCGGTAAGCCTGCTCACCGGCTGGCACGACGCCTGCCTGGACCAGGTCCTGGACTCCTACCGTCGGCTGCGCGGCGCCGGCCGCCCGGTGCGCCTGGTGGTCGGCCCCTGGACGCATTCCTCCGCCTTCAACCAGGACCTGCCGATCGTCGTCGGCGAGGCCCTCCGCTGGCTGCGCGAGCACCTTGCCGACAGCGCCGACAGCAGCGCAGAACCACAGGTGCGGGTGCACGTCGGCGGCTGCGACGAGTGGCGTGACCTGGCCGACTGGCCACCGCCCCAGGTGGTCCAGCAGCCCTGGTACCTCACCGCGGACGGCGGGCTGAGCACCGGGCCGCCCAGCCGGGCGGGGTCATCGTCCCTCCGGTACGACCCGGCCAGCCCCACCCCGTCGGCCGGTGGCCAGTTGCTCACCAGCAAGGCGGGCGCCGTGGACAACGCTGCCCTCGAGGCGCGTCCCGACGTTCTGGTGTTCACCAGCGAACCGCTGACCGGGCCCGTGGAGGTTCTCGGCCCGGTCTCGGCGCGGCTGCGGGTGCGTGCCTCCGGGGGCCACTTCGACATCTTCGCGCGGCTGTGCGACGTGGACCCGCGGGGCCGCTCGCGGAATGTCTGCGACGGGCTGATCCGGCATCGCCCTGACGACGGGACCGACCGCGATGGCGGCTGCGTGATCACCGTGGAGATGAGCGCGACGGCGTACCGGTTCCGCGCCGGGAACCGGCTGCGGCTGCAGGTCTCCGGCGGTGCTCACCCACGGTTCGCCCGCAACACCGGCACCGGCGAACCACCGGCGATCGCGACCCGGCTGGCCGCCGTCGATGTGCAGATCGCCCATGACTCCGACCAGCCCAGCGCGCTTTCGCTGCCCGTTCAGGCCGGCCGCTGCTCAGCGTGAGCGGGGACATTGACCGGTGATCCGGGCCGGATTGAAGCCTGCGCTGCTGAGATGAGACACTTGGCGGTAGACCTATTCTCGCCGGAGCCAGCGATGACAGCCACCCATGAACCGCACGGCGGTGCCGTGGACGACAGCGACGACGGTCCGGCGGTGACCGGGCCGACAGCGCTGCGGGTGGTGCTGGGCGGGCAGTTGCGCCACCTGCGCGAGGCGAACGGCATCAGCCGAGAGGCCGCCGGCGAGGTGATCCGCTCGTCCGCCTCGAAGATCAGCCGCCTGGAGCTGGGCCGGGTCAGCGTGAAGAGCCGCGACCTGTCCGATCTCCTCACCCTGTATGGCGTGACCGGCGAGGCGGAGCGCGCTGACGTGCTGATGCTCGCCCGGGAGGCGGCCAAGCCGGGGTGGTGGCATCAGTATGGTGAGCTGCTGCCCAGCTGGTTCGAGTACTACGTCGGCCTGGAGGCGGCCGCGTCCCGGATCCGCACCTACGAGGTGCAGTTCGTGCCGGGGTTGCTGCAGACGCCGGAATACGCGCGCGCAGTGATCAAGCTGGGGAACCCCACGGCGACCCTCGATGAGCTCGAGCAGCGGGTCAGCCTGCGGATGAAGCGCCAGCAGATCCTCACCGGCCCGAACGGCCCGAAGCTGTGGGCGGTGATCGACGAGACGGCGCTGTGCCGCAGGCTCGGTGGCCCGGGAGTGATGGAAGCCCAGCTGGAGCGGCTCATCGAGTTCGCGGCGTCGCCGAATATCACGGTGTATGTCGTGCCGCTGCAGTCCGGGTACCATGCCGCGGCTGCCGGCGCGTTCAGCATCCTGCGGTTCGCTGCCCCCGAACTGTCCGACGTGGTCTACCTGGAGCAGCTGACGAGTGCGCTGTACCTCGACAAGCGGCGGGACGTGGACCAGTACTCCGCGGTGATGGACCAGTTGTGCGTCCAGGCGGAGAAGCGCGCGGGGACCAAGGACATCCTCAGCCAGATCCGCGACCGGATGCGCTGAGCAGGGCTCGCTCAGCGCTTCCGGCCGACCCCGCCAAGGACGATAAGGCCGGTGGGCTGCGCCTCGGCTACCGGCCGCCACTCCCGTACGCTGACCAGGCCCGGCTCGACGAGGTCGAAGCCGTCGAAGAACGCCAGGATCTCCTCGCGCGACCGGAAGGCCAGCGGGATGGGCGTGTTGTCGGTAGCCGCCTTCGACGCGGCGACGGCTGCCGGATCGCTGTCCGAGGTCAGCTGCGACAGCACGAGATAGCTGCCGGGCGACATGAACTCGGTGAAGCGGGCCACGATCCCGGCCGGATCGGCGGAGTCAGGGATGACATGGAACACCGCCACCAGCAGCACCGCGACCGGCTCGGTGAAATCGATCAGCGCGCGCAGCGCGGGATGGGCGAGGATCTCGTCCGGCTGGCGGATATCGGCCTGAATCGAGCGGACGTTCTCCACCGTGGCCAGCAGGGCGTCATTGTGCACGCTGACAATGGGGTCATTGTCAACGTAGAGCACCCGTGCTGAGGGATCCACCGCGGTGGCGACCTCATGGACACTGGGTGAGGTGGGAATGCCCGTGCCCAGGTCGATGAACTGGCGCACGCCCGACCCGGCCACCAGCCGGACGGCCCGCTCCAGGAACCCCCGGTTGGCCCGGGCCAGGCGGGGGTAGTCGGGCGCGGCCGCGATCACCTGCTCCCCGTACTCCCGGTCGGCCGCATAGTGGTCCTTGCCGCCCAGCGCCCAGTCATAGACCCTCGCGGCATGCGGTTTGGTGATGTCGATGCCGGGGTGAGCCGGGTGCTCGTCGACCACGGATGCTCCTCGATGCTCGTAGCAGCAGGCCGGTAACAGCAGGCCGGTAACAGCCTAGACCGTGCCAGGCGCGGGTAATTCCGGTGGCCATTCCGGGCCGCCGCCCGGAATGGCCACCGGTCAGGTCCAGGCAGGAATCGGTGCTCACCGGCACCGTCACGTTCACCGTCTCTTTCACCGACCCGCTGACCGGGCAGTTGCCCTGCTGCACGCACTGGGTGACGACCGTGGGCGTGTCGGTGTCCTTGCCCGCGGAGATGTCGATGGCCAGCCGCGCGTACTGGGCCATCGCCCACATCAGCGGGGTCGAGGAGTTGTCCGGCTGGCCGAAGGTGAAGCCGCCGGTCCCGGTGCTGCCGCCCCAGACCTGCTCGGGGATCTGGTAGCCGGAGTTGGCCGCGCCGGCCATGGTCGCCAGCATGGACTGCGCTGCGCTGGTGTTGCCGTCAGCGACGTCGTACTCGCCGCGCTCGCCGGTCAGCACCGGCCACGGGTTGCCTGTGCCCGACCCGGTGTAGTCGCCGCCCGAGGAGGTCTCGCCGTAGCCGTCGAAGTTGTACCGGTGCCAGACGGGACCCTCCGGCGTCGTGACCTCGAGCTCGGCGTCCACCACGGACAGGGTGCTGGTGATGTCGGTCGCGCTGGCCGCCTTGATGCCGAGCCGGACCAGTTCGAGGAAGCTCGGGTCCACGACCATGCGGTCGTCGTGGCTGCCGCCTCCGTTGGCGATGGAGATCGAGGCCCCGGAGTTGGGGTTCCCGTCCGGGGTGATCCGCAGGAAGTAGTCACCGTTGCCGTAGGAGCCCGTCGTGGTGTAGGTCAGGCTGTCCAGCTGAGACGCCCAGGACAGGGCGGTTGACTGATAGGAGGCGGCCTGGCTGGTCGCGCCGTTGGCCTCGGCGATGGAGGCCGCGCAGATCAGGTCGGCGATCTCGGCCGCCATGGTGGCCGGGGAGTAGCCGCCGTTCTCCTCCCAGCGTTCCTGCGGAGTCGTCGGCCCGTTGGCCACCAGGTAGTTGGCCAGCGCCTCGATGTGCCCCCAGTCGGCGGAGTTCGCACGGTGACCGTCCCGGCCATGGGCGCGGTCGGCATCGACGACGCCGCGATGGCCACCGCCGCCAGCGTGGCGGAGACGGTGAATGTGACGGTGCCGGTGAGCACCGGCTCCTCCGGGGACACCGACTACCTGGCCGGCAACCTGTCCGCGCTCGGCCTGGGCCAGCCCGACTGGACCGCGAACGGCATCCCGATGACCCGGGTCAGTGCCACCAGGTGGACCGCGACCGTCGGGGCCGCCGCCGACACCACCCTGTCCTACAAGTACGACCTCGGCGGCACCTGGACGAATGTCGAGGAGACCGCCGGTTGCGGGTATGTCGCGAACCGGAGAGATGCTTCGTAGAGGAGGACGGATCCGGCATTGGCCGCGTTGAGTGAGCTGGCGGTGCCCGCCATGGGGATCCTCACCAGCAGGTCGCACGCCCCCCGCCAGGCCGCGGTCAGGCCCGTGGTCTCGTTCCCGATCACGAGGACAACGGGCTCGGTGAGATCGACATCCCAGATATCCGCCGCGCCCCGCTCGTCAGCCCCGATCACGGCGATGGGCGTGCTGGCCCGCTGGGCATCGACCCAGCCGCGGACTTCGCGGTGCGACGGTGCCCGCAGCACCGGCACGCTGAAGAGGGATCCGGTGGTCGCCCGGACGCATTGCGGGTCGTAGGGATCGGCGGCATGCCCGGTGACGACGACGCACGACCCGCCCAGGTCGTCCGCTGACCGGATGAGGCTGCCGAGGTTGCCAGGGCTCGCTGGCCTGTCGAAGGCCGCTGCCAGCAGGTCCGTGCCCACCGGGATCCGGGCGAAGTCGTCGGCGCGCGCCTGCACGACTGCCAGGAACTCGGGCACCCCCTCCGACTTATCGCCCAGTTGCGCGTTGTCACCTGCCGGGGCCGGGTCGCGGCACCTGCCACCACGAGGCCGAACATAGCACCCGCGCCGCCCCGCCCCGGCTTTCCCGCCCCGGCTTTCCTGCCCCGGTTGGCCCGCCCGGTTGGCCCGCCCGGTTGGCCCGCGCTGTTGGCCCGCCCGGTTGGCCCGCGCTGTTGGCCCGCGCTGTCACGGGACGCGGTGTTGCCTCGTCGGAGAGTGTGCGGCCCGCAGCGGACCGGACGAGAGACTGCGGAGGGAGTCAGGGATGCGAATCTTCGTCGCAGGAGCGACCGGGGTGATCGGGCAGCACCTGCTGCCCCGGCTGGTGGCCCAGGGTCACCAGGTCACCGCCATCACGCGGAGCCCGGCCAGGACCGGGCGGCTGCGCGCGCTGGGTGCCGAGCCGGTGGTCCTGGACGGCCTGGACGGGCTGGCCGTCGGGGAGGCGGTCGCCCGGGCCGAGCCGGAGGTGGTCATCCACCAGATGACGGCCCTGGCCGGGGTGACCAGCTTCCGCCGCTTCGACCGCGAATTCGCCCGCACCAACCAGTTGCGGACCGCCGGGACCGACCACCTGCTCGCGGCGGCGCAGGCTGCCGGGGTGCGCCGGTTCATCGCGCAGAGCTATACCGGCTGGACCAACGCCCGGGACGGTGGCCGGGTGCAGACCGAGGATGATCCGCTCGACCCGCACCCGCCCGCGGCGCAGCGCGAGACGCTCGCCGCGATCCGCCACCTGGAGCGGGCGGTCCTGGTGGCGGCGCCGATGCAGGGGATCGTGCTGAGATACGGGTCCCTGTACGGGCCAGGCGTCAGCGACCAGTTCTTCGACCTGGTCAGGCAGCGGAAGATCCCGCTCGTCGGCGACGGGGCCGGCGTCTGGTCTTTCCTGCACATCAACGACGCTGCGGACGCCACGGTGGCCGCGTTGCGGCGTGGTACGGCGGGGGTCTGCAACGTGGTGGACGATGAGCCCGCTAGCGTGGCGGAATGGCTGCCGTTCCTGGCCCGGGCGCTTGGCGCGAAGGCACCGCGCCGGGTCCCGGTGTGGCTGGGGCGGCTGGCCGCCGGGGAGGTGGGCGTCTCCATGATGACGGGCATCCGCGGCTCCTCGAACGCGAAGGCCAAGCGGGAGCTTGGCTGGCAGCCCCAATGGCCAAGCTGGCGGCAGGGTTTCACGCGTGGGCTGGCCGGGGCCGACCCGGTGGCCACCGATGCCTAGCGGTCGCGGCGGCCTGGACGTGAGCCCGGAGGTGACCCCGGATCTCGGCACCGGCGACGTCTACGAGCGGCTGCGGTCGCTGATGTTCTCGATCGCCTACCGGATGCTCGGCAGCGTCAGCGAGGCGGAGGACATCGTCCAGGAGGCCTTCCTGCGCTATCACCGCGCGCAGGCCGGCCCGGCTGGGATCGAGTCGCCCAAGGCGTTCCTGTCCGCGGTGACCACCCGGCTGTGCATCGATGAGCTCCGCTCGGCCCGTGCCCGCCGCGAGACCTATCAGGGCGAGTGGCTGCCGGAACCGCTGCTCACCGGTGGCGCCCTGGCCGGGCGGGGCTCCGGTGCCGTGCTGTCTGGGCAGGCCTTCGGTGCCGTGCTGTCCGGGCAGGCCTTCGGTGATCCCGGCGGGCAGCTCATCAACGTCTTCGCCCTGGACATCGCGGGCGGCCAGGTCCGCGCCATCCGCTCGGTCATCAACCCGGACAAGCTGCGCCACCTCGGGCCGCTCGCCGACCTGCAGCGCCTGCGCGCGCAGTTGCGCGCGGGCGGTGGCCCAGGGACCGGCGGCCAGTCGGCGTGAGCGTGGCCCGGGGTGTGCTCAGGCGGCGAGCCATTCCTCGCGGGATGCGACCTCGGGCAGGCTTGGGGAGGCCCGATTTCTGGATCGGCCCGCAGGCAACCGGTACCGGATTCCGTGAGTCGCACCTCGCGTTCGCCGCGCCCAGCCGGATGGCCGTGCGCGCCTTCTTCACGGCGGCGGTCGGCGCTGGCGCCGATGTGCTGCATGAGCCCCGTCTGTGGCCGGAGTATCACGCCAGCTACTACGGCGCCTTCGTCCGCGACCCCGATGGCAACAACGTCGAGGCGGTCTGCCACCTCCCCGAATAGGGCCACGCTCCGGGAGCGTGCACCCGCACGGCCTGGGGGATCATGAGCTGGCGGGGCCGCCGCGGACCGCCAGGCTGAGGTCGCGCACGTAGCCGTGCCCGGCGGCGTCCGCTCCGGCGCTGAACGTCTCGCTGCCCCGCGAGGCGGCACGGCACTGGTTCAGCGGCAGGCGGCGAGGATGGCGTCGCTGACCTCGCCCTGGTGGCGGGCGCCTTCCAGCCCTGGGGAGAGCCGGTCGGTCAGGTAGGCGAAGACCAGCCGCCGCTGCGGATCGGCCCAGGCGAGGCAGCAGTTGCTGCCGTTGTGGCCGAACGTCTGCGGGCTGCTGAGCTGGCCCAGCGGACGGCTCAGCGCAGCATCGGACCCCGTCCTGCCGGGCCCGGTGCGGCCGGGCCCCGTGCTGCCGGGTACTGTGCCGCCGAGCTGGAAGCCTTGATAGGCGGGGACCTTGCCCGGTGGCCACTTGGGGCGGGCCTGCTCGGACGAAGGGCTTGCTGGTCGAGAAGATCAGGAAGAGCGCATCCGGGCGGCAGCCAATGGCCCGGTCCACGACCACTTGTCCGTCCCGTAGGACGCACAGCTGGGCTGTCACCCGCCGGGCGGCCACGAACTCCAGTGCCCGGGCAACTCCCAGGGGGTCCATGCCCGCCTGCCGGGGCGGGCATTCAGTCCAGTCAGGCACGCGTTCGCCGCAGTGGAACGGCACCCGGCTAGGCACGAGAACGGCAGCTGGCTACAGAGCGGACGTCCCGTCCTTGACCGCCGCGATGAAGGCGGCCCATTCGGCATGGCTGAACAGCAGCGCGCCGTTGCCGGGGCACTTGGAGTCGCGCACTGCCACCATTGCCTTCAGGTTCCGGGCGACTTCCACGCACTGGCCGCCATTGCTGCCACTGTGGCTGCTCTTGCGCCATTCGGCACGGGACAGGTCGACGCCTGCGGGGGGCATCCCGCACCTCCTCTGTTGGTAGCTGGTTCTCGGTGTTAGCTGGTTCTGGGTCGTTAGTCAGGTGATTTCGGCTGCCACCTGCGTAATGAGGTCGGCCGACTGGCTGGTGCCCAGCGCTTCGGCACGCAGGTGGTCGAAGACCACTGTATAGCGCCGTACCTCGTCCGCATCCTCCAGCAAAAGGCTGCCGGTGAGGTGCTCGAGATACACCACGGTCGGATCGGCGGCATCCGGGAAATCCAGCAGGGTGAACGGGCTGATCGGGTGAACGTGTGCTGTCGCGGTAAATGGCAGGACCTGCAGCGTGACGTTCGGCTGCGCGGCCGCGTCGGTCAGCCGGGCAAGCTGGGCGCGCATCACGCTGGCGCCGCCGACCTGTGCCCGCAGCACGCTCTCGCTGAGCACTACCCACAGGTCGGGCGGGGCGGCCTGGCTGAGGATGGCCTGGCGTTCCATCCGCAACGCCACCTGCCGGTCGATGTCCTCGGCAGTTCCCCCGCTTGGCGAGGCGCGGAGCACGGCGCGCGCGTAGTCCTCGGTTTGCAGCAGGCCGGGCACCACCAAGGACTGGAAGTCGCGCAGCCGGACAGCCTCGGATTCCAGCCCGATGTAGGGCTCGAACCAGGTGGGCAGCACCCGGCCATAGGTATGCCACCAGCCCTTGCGCCGTGCTTCGCGGGCCAGTTGGACGAGGGAGTCGGCTTCGGTGCCGGTCACGCCGTAGATCTCGAGCAATTCCCGCACGTCACCGGGCCGGACGCTGATCCGGCCGGTCTCCATCCGGCTGATCCGGGTTCCGGAACAGTCGAGCCGCTGCCCGACATCTTCGCAGGTTAAGCGGGCCTGCTCGCGGAGGCGGCGGAGTTCGATGCCGAGCCGCTTGCGCCGGACAGTGGGGCTGGGGCTGGCAGCCATGGTGCCTCCGCATGCTCGTCGCTGGTGTCGGCTAGCCTGGACGGTAAAGAGGAAATCGCATAATACGGTTAAGTATCTTGCATGTTAGCCCCTGCTGGGGCATCCTGAGCACGATGCTGAAGTGCATGATACGCGCCTGCACCAATTTGGCCGCTATGTGACTCGCATGAGGTATCCGACTGCGGCGAGGTGATGCGCGAGATGCCCCGGACCGGCACCGGCCCGTTCCCGGCACAGCGTTCCCCCTCTCTGGGCCGCCCGTATGGGCCCGCCGCTTCCAGTGGCCAGTATGCGTACGCCCTCTCCGGCGGCGGGTACGGATCTGGCGTCTCCGGCGGGTACGGATCTGGCGCCTCCGGCGGGTACGGGCCCGGCACCTCTGGCGGGTACGGGCCTGGCGGGTACGGGCCTGGCACCTCTGGCGGGTACGGGCCCGGCGCCTCCGGCGGTCAGTACAGCGGAGACGGCCCGGCCGCGCAGTGGCCGCTGCGGTCCCAGCTGACACTGGGCGCACTGCCCGGTGCCGTCCCGTGCGCCCGGCTGCACGCCAGGATGCTGTTGTGGGAATGGGGACTGACCAGCCTGAGCGAGAACGTCGAGCTGATCGTCTCGGAACTGGCGACCAATGCGCTGCGCGCCTCGGCCGACGGTGTTGCGGGCCTGCCGAGCTATGACGCGCAGGGCCGGCAACGGTCCATCGGGCTGCGGCTGGCTTCGGATGGCCAGCAGGTGCTGGTGGAGGTCTGGGACGGCAATCCAGCACCGCCGGAGCCCGGAAAAGTGAGCCAGGGCGGCGAGACGGGGCGCGGCCTTTTAATGGTGGAAGCGGTCAGCACCAGGTGGGGGTACTACTACCCGTCGGCGAACTCACCAGACCAGCAGGCCGTCAAGGTGGTCTGGGCGCTAATCCAGCCAGCCTGACCTATCCCCCCCGTCGCTGGCTTCAGGGGCGGCTGTGCTGGGTTCGCGGGGCTGGGGGCGTGCTGGCTTCAGGGGGCTGGTGCGGGGCCAGTGCTGCCCCGGACCGTCAGCTCGGGCGGAAGCAGGACCACCTCACCCGCCTGGCCGTCTGCCAGCCGGCGGGCCAGCAACTCGACCGCGCGCCGCCCCATGTCCTGGGCCGGGATCGCCACCGAGGTCAGGTGCGGCGAGGTGCGCTCGGCGACCTGATCGGGGCAGATCGCGACGATCGACATGTCCTCGGGGACGGTCCGCCCGGCGGTGCGCAGCACGCTGAGCAGCGGCGAGATGATCGCTTCGTTCTGCACGATCAGGCCTGTGGTGCGCGGGCGGTCCTCAAGGATCCTGGTGATCGCGCCGGCCGCTGCCTCGTGGCTGCCCTCGCACGGGCGGTGCACCACGCGGATGCCCCGCACCGCTGCCTGGTCCTGCACGCCGCGCAGCGTCCGCTCGGCGAATCCGCTGCGCCGCTGGTAAACCGCCGCGGCCTCGCCGATGAAGGCCACCTCGCGGTGGCCAAGGGCGGCCAGGTGCTCGACGCACAGTTCGCCGGCCGCGGTGAAGTCAAGGTCGACGCAGGCCAGTCCCTTGGTGTCAGCCGGGACCCCGATCAGTACCGCGTCGATGCCGACCTCGCGCAGCATCGGGATGCGCTCGTCGTTCATGCTGACGTCCATCAGGATGATCGCATCGGCCCGGGCGCTGACCGCGACCCGGCGGATCCCCTCCGGTCCCTCGTCGTTCGTGAGCAGCAGGACGTCATAGCCGAAACCGCGGGCGGTGGTGGTCACCGCGATGGCGATCTCCATCATCACCGGCACATACAAGTCGCTGCGCAGCGGAACGACCAGCGCGATGATGCTCGACCGGCTGCTGGCCAAAGCGCGGGCGCCAGCATGCGGGTGATAGTCGAGCAACTCTATGCTCCGCTCAACCCGGCGGCGGGTGGCCGCGGACACCGAGCGCTTCCCGCTGAGCACATAGGAGACGGTGCTGGCGGCCACTCCCGCGTGACGGGCCACGTCAGCGAGTGTCGCCATGAGGGTCCTCCCGGGCGACCGAAATCGAAGCGCTTCGACCCGGTTAGCCTCGTAGTCTGGATGTGACTGTTATCCACGATATCATCGCGCGGCACGCCAGCCGGAGGGCATTTTCCGCAGGTAGTGGACGGGTGGCAGGCTGCCCGACCGAGCCCAGGGGCGCGGCGTGGCAGGAACCGGTTCCGGCCGCAAGCCCGGCAGAGGTGAAGCGCTTCACTAGGTCACGGTCAGGGTGAGGTTCATCAGGCCGCGCCGCGGGCGAGCTTCACCGGGCCGCAGTCAGGGTGACCTGCATCGGCTGGCCAGCGGGCAGTGTCACCCGCCAGCACCCCGGCCTGGGCTGACTCGCGGCCAGGTCACCGGTCCTGGCGGCCGCTCGCCAGGTGGCGGTGGTCAGGCCGGTCGCGGCCAGGGCCCGGCAGCTGAGGTCAATCTGCTGGCTCACCGGCGAGTGAAGCGTGGCCTGTACCGTTCCCGCCGCGAGATCCCAGGCCAAGTCGATGCCAACCCGGGTGAGCGTCCGGGCACCGCGGAGCCGGCCCGCCGGCAGGAAGCCAGGCACGGCCGGCAGCAGTTCCACTCGCCCCGGGCGCCCGGCGCGCGGCGGGACCGATCCCGGCGGCTCCGGATAGTCCACCCTGACCCGCACCAGCGCGCAATCCCCGCTGGCCCGGGCCTGCTGCCAGACGCGGAGCCCGGGCGGCACCCCGGGCAGCGCTACAGAGTGCCGCACGGTGAGGCGCACCTGGCTGCCGGGCGGCGCCGCCAGCCACTGGATCACCGCGTCCCTGGCCCGGGAAACGAAGCAGGTTCGCCGCCAGGCCCCGGCGCCGTCGGTCCACGATGTGGTGACCAGGCCGGCGGTGAAGCTGGCGTCGCCGGTAGCCGCTGAGCTCGGCCTGGCTGGTCTGGGCCTGGCCGAGCTGGGCCTGGCTGGTCTGGCCGTGGCCGTCCTGCCGGAGCCTGATCGCGAACGCCGGGTGGAACGGCTGCGGCGGGTGCTCCGGCCAGCCAGCGCAGAAGCGCTCGAGCGGACCGGGTCGGCGACCGGCATCAGCCCCTTGGCCAGGCCGCTCACCGCGGTCCAGGTCTGACCGCCGTCGGCGCTGTACGTGGGGGCCGCGTCGGTCGGCGCCCAGAGCACCCGGTTGCCGTCCGCGGCGACAGCGACCACGCCGGCCCCCGCGGAACTGCCGGGCGGCAGCTTCATCGCGGTCCAGGTGGACCCGCCGTTGGTGGACCAGTCGCCCCCGGAGTAGCCGACCTCGGCCACGTCCAGCGGCGCCGAGCCTGCCTCGCCGATGCTGCTGCCGCTGCCGAGGATGGGCTGGATCATCCCGGTCGCCGGGGAGCGGCTCAGCGTGGCGTGGCAGAATCCGCCGAGGTCACCGACCACGCTGAGCAGCTTGCACGGCCCGGCGGCGGGCACGACCAGGTCATTGACCGCGGTCTCCTCAATGCCCGCGGCGGCCGCGGACGTCCAGTTCGTGCTGCCGCCGTGGTCGGCGTTGGTGGCGTCGTCGGAGCCGTACACGGTTGCCCCGGTCCCGTAGATGACGTGATCAGGGTTGAACGGGTCGATCGCCACCGAGGCGATCCACCAGCCGAACTTGGGCGCCGCCCCCCAGGCCAGGAACGGCGAGGCGGAGATGTCCAGCTTCGCCGTGGCGCTGACCGATTCCCAGCTGGCCCCGCCGTTGGTGGACCGGAAGATGTCATCGACCGGGAACCACCGGTCGTTGGTGGCCACCATGACCGTGCCGGGATGCTCAGGATCGACGGCGAGGCCCGCGTAGCCGAAGGACGGGTTGCCGCCCGCGCCGGGCACCTCGGGGGTGATGCTGGTCCACGCGCTGGTGCGCGTGTCGTACTTCCACACGCTGCCGTTGGTCATCCCGTTCGGCCCGGGCTGGTTGGCGTAGTCCACGTAGAGCGTGCCGTCGGACGCCAGCACGCCGTGTTGCGGCATCATCGGTGTGGGCTGGCCGGGGACGGGGTGCCAGGTGGCGCCGGCGTCGGTGCTCTCCATCAGGCCGGTGCCCGTTGCGTCGCCGACAAAGATTGTCTTCGTGGGTACGCCGCGGTGGCCGGCGGCCGGATCGAAGGTGACGAAGGACAGGCCGATGTCGTCCGGGGTGCTGGTCACCGGGAAGCTGGTCACCTGTGACCAGGTCACGCCGCCGTCCATGCTGCGCCACAGGCCGTTGGCGGGAGAGGCCAGGTAGAGGACGTTGTCGTCGGCCGGGTCGACGGCCAGCCGCTCGCCCATGTCGCGGCCGTCCTGGTTGGCGGCGAGCTGGATCGGCAGGCTGGTGATCTGCCAGCTCCGGCCCTGGTTGTCCGAGCGGAGGACCTCCCCGCTGCGCGGGACGGCCCAGGGCTGGGTGTACTCACCGGCCGCGACCCAGACCTTCGCCGGGTCGGCCGGGTCGGCCGCGATGGCATCGGCGCCGAGTTCGTTCCAGTCGTTGAACCCGGTGGAGTCCATCAGCGGCAGCCACCGCCGGGTGGAGGGGTTCCAGCGGTAGGCGCCGCCGATGTCGGTCCGGGCGTAGGCGAGCCCGCGCTGCGCCGGGCTGAACACCAGGCCGTCCACGAAGCCGCCGCCGACGATCTGCACGTTCCGCCAGGTGTACGCGGCGGTCGGCGGGGCCGTGAGCCGCGCTGCGCCGGCCGGAGCCGGCGCCGCGACCGCGGCCAGCAGGGCCACGCTGGCGGCCATCGGCCGGACGGCTCTACCGGGGATGCCAGTGAGCCTGAAGGTGGTTAAGAGGCTGGAGATGTGCATGATGCCGCCTTCTGGGGATGTGCTTGCCGGGGCTAGCCCTTGATCGCGCCGAGCAGCACTCCCTTGGTGAAGTGCTTCTGCACGAACGGGTAGGCGATCAAGACCGGGATGACGGTCAGCGCGACCACCGCCATCTGCAGCGACAGCGGCGCGATCTGCTGGTTGCCGATGTACTGGCCGATCCCGGTGGTTCCGCTGCAGGGCATGGTCATGCCCTCGGTGACGTAGTCGTACATGACCATCTGCAACGGCCATCGCACGCTGTCCGCCGGCATGAAGAGCAGGACGTTGAACCAGGAGTTCCAGTAGCCGACCGTATAGAACAGGGCGATGACCGCGGTGACCGCCTTGGACATGGGCAGCACGATCCGGCGCAGCATCGCCCAGTCACCTGCCCCGTCGATCCGGGCGCTCTCGATGACGTCGCTGGCCGTGTTGGTGAAGAAAGCGCGCATCACGATGATGTTGAACACCGAGACCGCGCTCGGCAGGATCAGCGCCCAGTACTGGTCGTAACCGCCCAGCGCGGAGACCACCAGGAACAGCGGGATGATGCCGCCGTTGAAGAACATCGTGATCAGCATGATCCACAGGATCGTGTTGTGCCCGAACGAGCCCGTGCGGGACGAGCACCAGGCCGCCGGCGATGTTCACCGATCCCTGGGTGGAGAAGCTGGTCAGCACGATGGAGTACATCGGCAGCAGGACGAGCAGCAGGATCACGCCGATCGTGCCGCCCTTGGCGGCCTGGCCGCCCAGCGACGGCTGCTCCTGCCAGATCGGCCGCTTCGGGTTCCGGCTCGGCGATGGTGCCGCACGCCGGCCCGGACTCCGCGGCGTTCCGCGAGGTCGCGGAGCTGGGCCGGGCCGTCGAGCGGATCGGCGAGGTGGCCGGGAGCACCGCGGCGGCGCAGGCCGCGGTGCTGCTGGACGCTGACTCGTGGTGGGCGCTGGAGAGCCGGGGGCTGCGCTCGGCCGACATCAGTTACCTGGACGCGGTCCGCCGCGATCACGCCGCACTGCGGCGGGCCGGGATCCTCTGCGACATCGCCCGCCCCGGCGCGGACCTCTCTCGGTACCGGCTGGTGCTTGCCCCGGCGCTCTACCTGCTCGCCGATCCGGCCGTGCGATCGTTGTGCCGGTACGTCGAGGGCGGGGGCCACCTGGTGGTGTCGTACCACAGCGCCGTCGTGGATCCGGCCCATCAGGTGCGCCTGGGCGGCTACCCCGGGGCGCTCCGCGACCTGCTCGGGATCCGGGTGGAGGAGTTCTACCCGCTGCCTGACGACAGCTCCGTCCTGCTGTCCACCGGGGAACCGTTTCAGCCCTGCCGTTTCAGCCCGGCGGTGCGCTCGCGGAGGGCCAGCACGGCGTTCCAGCGGGCCGCTCCGGCCAGGTCCCGGGCACGCTCGGCCAGGTTGTAGTCCGCCGCGGCCGCGCTCTCCGCGATGGCCCGGTCGAGGTCATGGTCGCAGCGCTCGAGCACCGAGTCGAAGTCGCGGCGCATCGGCTCCAGCAGGTCGTAGCCGAAGGAGCGGTATATCCGGGGGTACCAGGGCTTGAACAGCCGGGCGCGCTCATGCAGGCCGGAGGAGTACGACATCATGTCCTTCGGGCGGCGCCGGATGTAGTCGGGCAGCAGCCCGGCGAAGGCCTCCCGCAAGATCCACTTTTCCTGCCCGTCGCGCATCTTGAACTCCCGCGGCAGCCGCATGGCCAGCTCGACGAGCGAGAGATCCAGGAACGGCACGCGGAGCTCGGTGCCGTGGCCCATGCTCGCCCGGTCGAGGCGCTGCAGCTCGGTCCGGCACAGGTTGCGGATCTTGTGCAGGAACAGCCCGCGGGCCTGGGCGGCCTCGGCCCGGTAATACATCGGGTAGCCGCCGAACAGCTCGTCGGAACCATCGCCGGAGAGCACCACCTTGACGCCGAGCTGGTGGATGCGCCGGAACAACGGCACCGAGACCACCTCGTTGATCAGGTCGCCGTACTCGGTCAGCTCGGACAGCCGGATGGCCTCCCGGATGTCGCGCAGCCGGATGCCGGCCGGGCGTACTTCGATCACCTCGTGCGGCACGCCGAACTCGGCGGTCAGCCGGCGGGCGTAGGCCAGGTCCTCGCTGCTGGGCGCGCCGATGGTGAACGCGACGCAGTCCGGGTGCATCTCGCGCACGTGCAGCAGGGTGAGCGTGCTGTCCAGGCCCCCGGAGAGAATGACCCCGACGGTCAGGTCGGTGTCCACCCGTACCCTGATGCTGTCCTCGAGTGCGGCCCGGATGAGCTTGGCTGCCTCGTCGGGATCCGTGATCAGCGGCAGGCCCTCACCGAGCCTGAGCAGGTCCACGTACGGCTCGAGGCTGGGCCCCGCGGCTGCGTCCGCCCAGCCGTGATGCCCCGGGGGGACCTCGCTGACCGGGGCGCCCACCCCGACCAGCGCCTTGACCTCCGAGGCGACATGCAGGCAGCCGCCACGGCGGGACCAGTACAGCGGCTTCACGCCCAGCGGGTCGCGGGCCAGGTAGACGCGGCCCGTGGCGGTATCGGCGAGGGAGAATGCGAACTCGCCGCGCAGCCGGCTGACCGCGCCGGCACCCCACTCCAGGAAGGCCTCCAGCACGACCTCGGTGTCGCTGTCGCTGCGCAGCCGGTGGCCCAGGCTGGTGAGTTCGGCCTGCAGGCGGGAGTAGTTGAAGACCTCGCCGTTGTAGCAGAGCACCCAGCGGCCGTCCGCGGACACCCACGGCTGGACCGCGTGCTCGGCATCCACGATGCGCAGCCGCTGGGTACCCGCCAGCAGCCGCTCGGTGAGCAGGACCTCTTCCACCTCGCCGCGCGGGGCCAGCGACTCGATCATCTGGCGGAACGTTGCCCGGTCAGGCTGCGGGCCGAGGATCAGGGCGATGCCGCACACTGCGCTCAGCCACCCACTTCCGGGCTAGTGGCCCGCAGCGCCGCGGCGGTTTGCGGGCTGATGCACATGTGCCACGCCTGCCCCTCGTCGATGACATTGACCTCGCCTGCCCGTTGCCGCTCGAGCAAAAGTTCTTTCAGGGCGCAGTGCGCGCCGAACTGCCGGAACCAGGTCATCTCGATGTCCATGGCGTAGCCGGCGCAGTGCGCGCTGGGCAGCGATGCCGCGTAACCCAGGGCACGCAGCCGGCGCTGGTGCTCGACGCTGCGGGCGAGGCTGGTGACCCACAGCGGCGGCGTTCCCGGGGTGGCGGCCGTGGCGAAATCGGCGGCCAGCCGGTTGAGCAGGATCACCGCCTCGTGCCGGGTCCGGGTGAAGCGCAGGCCCGCGGTATGCGGCGTCCGGGCCGGCCGCAGCCGCCGGTCCGCCGCGCGCGCCGCGCGGGCCGGCAGGGTCCGCGGCTGGCGCCGGTAACAGAACCGCAGCTGACCGCTGCGCCGGAGTGGCTCAAGGTCGACCAGTTCGGCGCAGCCGAGCAGGTCCGCGTCCGTGACATAGGCCCGCGCCTGTCCCCACCACATGATGTCGATCAGGGCGAAGAGATGTATCCGGATATGGGCGGCCAGATCGGCCGCTGAACTCCGCACGTTTGGCTGGTATTGCCGCATCTCGCGAAGCAGTCTTTGGATCGCGGCGTCGCTGCCTTCCGGCGTCGCGGACAGTACCGTGGCGAATTCGCGATCAGCTATCCGTTCCGTCACCACCTTCTCCGCTTTGACCAGATCCCCGGGGCCGGTATTGCCGGCTATCTCGAGGAGCAGATCGGCCACGGCCTCCCGGTACACGGCCAGGTCAGGCGCGGCGTCCGGCAGGTCCCCGTTATCTTTCATCGGCATGTGACATCCGCACTGCGTCCCAGGTCTTGGCGAGCCAAGCGCAACGTGATAACCGCAGCGCGGCTGCGCGGCGGATTGATCTAAGTACGGAGAGTAACATGTTGAGAACAATAAGTTACGAGATCGCATCTACCTGTCACGGTCCGCACGGCTGCCACGATCAAAAGGGGAGCGTAATTGGCTCGACGGCCCTGCAGCCGCCCCAACGAGGATCGCTGCCATCCCGTCCAGACACGGCCGTGGCCGAGCGTGGCCGGTGCCAGGCTGGTGGCCGCCGGTGCCAGCGCGCCCGGCAGGACCTCCCGCTCGTGAGGCGGCCGGCCGGGGCAGCCGTCGAGCCCCGGCCGGTCAGCCGGCCGGAGTGACCACCACGACCGGGATCTTCCGGCTGGTCCGCGCCTGATAGCGGTGGCAGCAATGCACCGCACTGATAAAAAGCGCCGCACTGTGCCGGCCCCCAGGAAGCAGTTACCTAGGATGCGAGGTGATGTCTGGGCGCTGGGAGTTCTGGATCGACCGGGGTGGCACGTTCACCGATGTCGTGGCGAGACGCCCGGATGGCCGCCTGGTCGCCCGCAAGCTGCTCTCGGAGGATCCTGAGGCGTACGAGGACGCGGTGCTGGCTGGCATCCGCGGGATGCTCGGCGTCCCGCCCGGGGATCCGATCCCGGGTGAGCGGATCGCGGCGGTGCGGCTGGGCACCACCGTGGCGACGAACGCGTTGCTGGAACGCAGGGGCGAGCGATGCGTCCTGGTCATCACCCGGGGCTTCGGCGACGCGCTCCGGATCGGCTACCAGAACCGGCCGCGCATCTTCGACCGCAAGATTACCCTTCCGGAGTTGCTGTACTCACGGGTGATCGAGGTCACCGAGCGGGTCAGCGCCCACGGGGACGTGCTCGTCCCGCTGGATGATGACTCGGTGGCCCGTGACCTGCGCGCCGCCTACGACGACGGCTTCCGCTCCGTGGCGGTCGTGTGCCTGCACGGCTACCGGCATCCGGAGCACGAGGCGCGGATCGGCGAGATCGCCCGCAGCATCGGGTTCCCCCAGATATCGGCGTCGCACACCACGAGCCCGTTGATGAAACTGGTCTCCCGGGGTGACACCACCGTGGTGGACGCCTACCTGTCGCCCATCCTGGGGCGGTACGTCGACCAGGTGAGCCGTGAGCTGCAGGGCGTGCGGGTGCTGTTCATGCAGTCCAATGGCGGGCTCGCCGACGCGCACCGGTTCCGCGGCAAGGACTCCATCCTGTCCGGGCCGGCGGGCGGCATGGTCGGCATGGCCCGCAGCAGCGCCGCCGCGGGCTTCAGCCGGGTCATCGGCTTTGACATGGGCGGCACGTCGACCGATGTATCCCATTACGCCGGGGAGTTCGAGCGGCAGTACGAGACCGAGGTCGCCGGGGTCCGGATGCGTGCGCCGATGCTGAGCATCCACACCGTCGCGGCGGGCGGCGGGTCGATCCTGGGATTCGACGGCAGCCGGTACCGGGTGGGGCCGGACTCGGCAGGCGCGAATCCCGGGCCCGCGTCCTACCGGCGCGGCGGCCCGCTCACCGTCACCGATGCCAACGTCGTGCTCGGCCGTATCCAGCCCGGTCACTTCCCGCACGTGTTCGGCCGCAACGGCGATCAGCCGCTGGACGCCGGCCTCGCGGCTGAGCGTTTTGCCGCCCTCGCGGACCGGATCGCGGCAGCGACCGGTGACCGGCGCAGCGCCGCGGAAGTGGCGGCCGGCTTCCTGGAGATCGCGGTGGCGAACATGGCGAACGCGATCAAGAAGATCTCGGTCCAGCGCGGCTACGACATCACCGGGTACGTGCTCGCGACGTTCGGTGGCGCGGGCGGCCAGCACGCCTGCGCGGTGGCCGACGCGCTCGGCATGACCAGGGTGCTCATCCACCCCCTCGCCGGAGTGCTTTCCGCGTACGGCATGGGGCTCGCCGACGTGACCGCGATGCGCGAGTCGGCGGTGGAGGCGGTGCTGTCCGAGGACCTGCTCGGTGAGCTGGATCGCGTCGCGAAGGGCCTCGAATCCGATGCGCTCGCCGAACTGGCGGCCGGTGGCGTGCCGGCTGACCAGATCCGCTGCACGCGCCGCTGCCAGTTGCGCTATGCGGGGACCGACACCGCGCTCCCCGTTCCGCTGGGCGAGCTGTCCGGCCGCGGGGTGGCCGCCATGGTGCGCGCGTTCGAGGAGGCTTACCGGCAGCGCTTCTCCTTCCTCATGCGCGACAAGCAGATCGTCGTGGAGGCCGTCTCCGTTGAGCTCACCGGGGGACGGGGGCTGCCGCCGGATGCCGCGAGTGAGGTGGCCGCGGCGCTAGGCGCTGCGAGCGAGGCCCGTGATGCGAGCGAGGCCCGTGATGCCAGCGAGGCCCGTGATGCCAGCGAGGCCCGTGATGCCAGCGAGGTCGGCGCTGCCAGCGAGGCGCTGAGCGCGGCGCGTGTGCCGATGTTCGCCCAAGGCGCCTGGGCCGAGGTCGGCCTGCTGCCCCGGAGCGCGTTGCGGCGCGGCCACCTGGTCCGCGGGCCCGCCGTCATCACCGAGGATTTCGCCACGACCGTGGTCGAGCCGGGCTGGCAGGCCGAGGTGACCGGCCTGGGCGACCTGCTGTTGAGCCGGATCGACGGCCGGGCCCGGCCCGCGGTCGGCACCGGCGCCGATCCGGTGATGCTGGAAATCTTCAACAACCTGTTCATGTCGGTGGCTGAGCAGATGGGTGTCCGGCTGCAGAGCACAGCGCAGTCGGTCAACATCAAGGAGCGCCTTGACTTCTCCTGTGCGGTATTCGACTCCACGGGTAACCTGATCGCCAACGCGCCGCATATGCCGGTCCACCTGGGCTCGATGGGTGAAAGCATCAAGATGGTCGTCAGCCGCAATGCGGGGCGCATCAAGTCCGGTGACGTTTTCATCCTGAACGATCCCTACCACGGCGGCACGCACCTTCCGGACATCACCGTGGTCAGTCCCGTCTTCAACGCCGCGCAGGATGAGATCCTCTTCTTCGTCGCCTCGCGCGGTCATCACGCTGAGATAGGCGGGATCACCCCGGGCTCCATGCCGGCGTTCAGCGCCCGCGTCGAGGAAGAGGGCGTGCTCATCGACAACTGGCTGCTCGTGGAGGGCGGGGTCCTTCGCGAGGCCGAGACGATCGGCCTGTTCACCTCGGCTGCCTACCCCTCCCGTGACCCGGTCGCCAACATGGCGGACCTGCGTGCGCAGGTCGCGGCGAACGAGAAGGGCGCGGCGGAACTGCGCCAGATGGTCCGGCATTTCGGCCTGGATGTGGTGACGGCCTACATGGGCCACGTCCAGGACAACGCGGAGGAAGCCGTGCGCCGCGTCCTCTCGGCGCTGCGCGACGGTGAGTACTGCTACGAGATGGACAACGGCGCGGTGATAAAGGTCGCGGTCCGGGTTGATCACCACCGGCGGACCGCGGAGATCGACTTCACCGGGACCTCGGACCAGTTGCCGGGCAATTTCAACGCTCCGTCGTCCGTCGCCATGGCGGCGGTGCTGTACGTGCTGCGGAGCCTGGTGGACGATGAGATCCCGCTGAACGCCGGCTGCCTCAAGCCGGTCGATGTCATCATCCCGCCGGGCACCCTGCTGTCGCCGCGGTACCCGGCGGCCGTGGCGGCCGGAAACGTGGAAACCTCCCAGGCCGTCACCGGCGCGCTGTATGCCGCGCTGGGCGTCATGGCCGAGGGGTCGGGCACGATGAACAACGTCACTTTCGGCAGCGACCGCTATCAGTACTACGAGACCGTGGCCAGTGGCTCCGGAGCCGGGGACGGGTTCGGCGGCACTGACGTCGTGCAGACCCACATGACCAACTCCAGGCTCACCGACCCCGAGGTGCTCGAGTGGCGGTACCCGGTGCGGGTCGAGTCCTATGAGATCCGCCGCGGCAGTGGCGGCGCCGGCCAGTGGCGGGGCGGTGATGGCGGCCGCCGCCGCCTCCGCTTCCTCACGCCGATGACGGTCAGCACGCTGTGCAGCCACCGGCGGGTCCCGCCGTATGGCATGGCGGGCGGGCAGCCTGGCGACCTCGGCCGCCAGTGGGTGGAGCACCCCGACGGGCGGGTGACCGAAGTCGGCGGATGCGACTGCGTGCAGGTGGCCGACGGGGACGTGTTCGTCCTGGAAACCCCCGGCGGTGGCGGCTACGGCCCGCCCGCATGATCGTGGTCATTTGATGCCGTAGATAGCCCCAAAGTCACCACACAGCGAGCCGCGACCGCGGGGAGGCACTGCTATGTGGTGCATCCTGCCCATATACGGCCCCAAAGTCACCACACAGTCGTCGTGGCCTGGGTCAGGCACCGTTGTGTGGTGCGTTGTGCCCGAATACGGACCCAAAGTCACCACACAGCAAACCGGCCCGGCGGGGGCGGCGCCGTTATCCGGCTGCCAGCACTAAGGCGCGCCCTGCGGGCGCACGGCCTTTACCGGTGCCCTGCGGGCACCGGCGCCCCCCGGCCGACAACGCACTCCCAGATCACGCCCGACCCCCGACGAAACCGCTTGATGAGCAACCGTCGGCCTAACCAGCGGACCCGGCACACCCTTTCCGAGCCCACCCGAGGGCACCACTACACGGGCCACAACCACCAAACGCACAGGCCGGACCCGGTGGAGGCCAGGAACTCCGCTGATTTCCTGGCGGGCAGGGCGAGCGCGCGGAGCCGGTCGAAGGCCATGCCGTAGCGGTACACCTCGGCTTCCTGCTCGACGTACAGGTCGCTGGTCATGTTCTCCAGGTACACCACGTCCGGGGCGATCAAGTCCGGGAACCCCAGGATGGTGAACTCACCAGTGGTCGCGGGATGCGCCCCTGCGGCCAGTGGCAGCATTCGGTCCCGGTATTCCGCCGCGGTGCGAGAGTATCGGGCTATGGAGGGCACAGCGTCGCCGGTCACCGACTCCGCGGAGCGGTGGCGGCAGACCAGGCGGGTACTCAACGCGAACCGGCAGGCCCTCGCCGCGCTGGCCGCCCGGCTGCACGGCGATGGCCCCCGGGTCGCGTCCACCGACCTGCTGGGCCGGCCGGACTGGATTCCGGCCGGCCCGCTGGACCTCGCTGACCTGGCCCTCGGCTGGGTGGCTGAGCCGCCGCCCGCCGCGGACGGGTCCGCCCCGGGCGCGGCGCACGTGCTGCCGCGGCAGGCGGCGGGCGGGACGTACCCGACCTATGCGGCGGCGATCGCCGCCCTGGACCGGCCGGCCCTGTTCGAGAACCGGGTCTGCTACCGGCTGCTGGATGCCACGCTGGCCGGGGCGCCCCGGCTGAGCCTCACCCGCGCCCGGTATTTCGACTCGATGAACCTCGGTCACGCGGTGGCCCACGAACTGGCCGCCGCCTGGACCGCGCGCGGGGGCTCGGTCTCCCTGGCCGACCTGCCGTTGCGATCTTCGGTGGCTGACCCGTGCGAGCTGCGCCGCCGGTCGGCCATCACTGCCGTCACCACCCTCACGCTGCGCCGCGCTCCCGGCGGCGCGGCGTCGTTCCTGCTGCACTGGCGTGATCCGGCCAAGGTGAACCACGCGGGCGGCCTCTACCAGGTGATGCCTGCGGGCATCTTCCAGCCGGTCACCGACGCCCCGGCGGCGCAGCGCAGCGACCTCAGCCTGTGGCGGTGCATGACGCGCGAATTCAGCGAGGAACTCCTCGGCGGCTCCGAGGACTATCCGACCCGCGACGGGGTGCTCGACTACGGCCAGTGGCCGTTCTACCGCCAACTGGCCGCCGCCCGCGAGGCAGGCACACTCCGCGTCAGCTGCCTGGGGCTGGGCGTGGACCCACTGACGCTGGCCACTGACATCCTCACGGTGGCGGTTTTCGACAGTGATGTCTTCGACCAGCTGTTCCGTGACCTGGTCACGCTGAACGCGGAGGGCCGGGTGATCACCGAGGGCGGGTCCGCGGCCATCCCGTTCACCGTCGGCACCGTCGACCGGCTCACCAGTGGCAGTGAGCCCATGCAGACAGCAGGCGCCGCCCTGCTCCGGCTCGCCTGGCAGCACCGCCGCGCCCTGCTGACCTAGCCATCAGGGGCGGCGCGGCCAGACCGCCGCGGCCTGACCGTGCTGCCCCTGAACACCCCCGATGCGGGTCACCCCGGGGGAGGGGTGGTGTCACGCGGCCGGAGTGATCGGGATCTGCCGGGCCGCCCTGGCCTTCTCCTCCTTGAGCCCGATGCGGACTTCGAGGACGCCCTTGTCGTAGGTGGCCTTGACGTCGGTCTCGTCGGCTGCCGCGGGCAGTGTCAGGTGGCGTGTGAATGTGCCGTAACGGAACTCCGAGTGGTACTTCCCCGCACGCTCCTCCTGCCGCTCCGCACGGATCGTCAGCATCCCGCCTTCGACGGTGACCTCGACCTGCTTGTCCGGGTCGATACCCGGCAGTTCAGCGCGGACCACATAGTGGCCGTCCTCGACGAAGTCCTCCATCCGGATGGGCTGCGTCGTGAACGGGCGGAACAAGCTGAATGGCTGGTCGACCCAGTCGAACAAGTCCGGGAGAAACCCCCGCGACTCGCGGCGAGTAACTGCGTTCATCGGCGCACCTCCTCTCGCTCTCGCTTGTCCTTCCATTGCACGCACAGTCCGCCGCTGCCAGGTAGGGACAGAACTCCCAAGTTCCCGGGACCTCCGTCGCTCTCTCCCGGGCGCTCTCACCCGGGCGGTCTCACCACGGGCCGGTGCCGAGGTTCGCGGTGCGCAGCGCGCTGACGTATCCGGCCCGCTGATACGCGGACTCGGCGATGTCGGCTGGCGCGGCCAACTTCCCGCGCAGGTCCGCCACGGCGGCGAAGCCCTTGCGCTGCATCCAGGCGGTCAGCCCGTCGAGCAGTGTCACCGCATACCCCGGACCGTGCCGCAACAGCGCTGAGGTGGTCATCACCACGTCCGCGCCGGCCAGCAGGTAGCCCGCCACGTCGGCGGCCTCGGACACGCCCGTGCTGGCGGCGAGCGAGGCTCGCACCCGGCCGGCCAGCCGGGCGATCCAGGCCCGGGGCAGCCTGCCCTCGTCCTGGCTGGACAGCCCGAACCCGGTGCTCACGGTGAGCGACTCCGGGTCGATGTCCGGCTGCAGGAAGCGGTTGAACAGCACCAGCCCGTCCGCGCCCACCCGGTCCAGGCGCAGTGCCACCTCGCCCGGGGAGCTGAAGTACGGGCTGAGCTTGACCGCGACCGGCACCTGCACCACCGCCTTGACGGTGGTCAGGATCTCCACATGCCGCTGCTCCACCTCCCGGCCCGAGACCATCGGGTCGCCGGGAAGATGGTAGATGTTGAGCTCGATGGCGGCCGCCCCGGCCTCCTCCAGCGCGGTCGCGTAGTCGGTCCACCCTCCGGTGGTGACCCCGTTGAGGCTGGCGATGACCGGGACATCCACGGCGGCCACGGCCCGCTCGAGCAGGCTCAGGAAGCGGCGCGGGTTCGGCTCGGTGTTAGCCGCCGCCGGGAAGTAGGAGAGCGATTCAGCGAAGCTTTCCGTGCCGGCGTCGGACAGTGCCGCGTTCCGCCCTGCCTCGCTGCGCAGTTCCTCCTCGAACAGCGAGGGAAGCACGACGGCTGCCACCCCGGCGTCGGCTAGTGAGCGCACCCCGTCGGCGGTGTTCGCCAGGGGTGTCGCCGAGGCGACCAGCGGGTTGCGTAGCTGCAGTCCCATGTACCGGGTCGATAGGTCCATCACGCGCCCTCCTGCGCCCTCACCCTCCTGCACTAGTCACTCTCATGCATGGGGGCTAGCCGTCCATCTGGTGATCCGGCCGCGGCGTCCCGGCCCGGGGTGTCCGGCCGCTGCCCCTCGCCCGGGTTAGCCTGCCGCTGCGTCGGCTCCTTCCGGGCATCGGCCGGGAACCGCGCAGCGCCGCGGGTGGCCATCTCCTCGTAGCTTGCCCAGCGCTGGCTGACTTCGTCCTCGGCCAGGCTGTGCAGCCGCTCGGCCTCAGCCGGGTCGGTGTTCGCCAGGATCCGGAACCGCAGCTCCCGGCTGGTGTACTCGGCCAGCGGGATGCGCGGGCGCGGTGAGTCCAGCAGAAACGGGTTGCCCCCGCTGGTCCGCAGCGCGGGGTCGTAACGCATCAGCGGCCAGTACCCGCTGGCCACGGCGCGGTACTGCTGATCCAGGCCCTTGCTCATGTCGATACCGTGCGCGATGCAGTGGCTGTAGGCGATGACCAGCGAAGGCCCGTCATACGCCTCGGCCTCGCGCAGTGCCCGCAGGGTCTGCTGCGGGTCGGCGCCCATCGCCACCCGGGCCACGTACACGTTGCCGTAGGCGATCGCCTGCATCGCCAGGTCCTTCTTCGGCACGGTCTTGCCCGCCGCCGCGAACTTCGCGACCGCACCCAGCGGCGTCGCCTTCGAGGACTGCCCGCCGGTGTTCGAGTAGACCTCGGTGTCGAGCACCAGGACGTTGACGTTGCGCCCGGAGGCCAGCACGTGATCAAGGCCCCCTGAGCCGATGTCGTAGGCCCAGCCGTCCCCGCCGACCAGCCATACGCTGCGCCGCACCAGATGGTCGAGGACGCTGCGCAGGTCCGTCACCGTGGGGTTGCGCCCCTCCGGGTGGCCATCGTCTGAACTGGCCGGGTCCAGCCGGTCGAGCCGCCGCTTCAGCTCGGCTATCCGGTCGCGCTGGGCGGCGAGTTCGGACTCGCGCCGTTGCGGCGCGTCCAGGATCTCGTCCACCAGTTCCGGGCCGACCAGCTCACGCAGCTCCGTCAGCCGCGACTTCGCCAGCCCGAGGTGCAGGTCGGCGGCGAGCCGGAAGCCCAGCCCGAACTCCGCGTTGTCCTCGAACAGCGAGTTGGACCAGGCGGGCCCGCGCCCGGCCGCGTCGGCCGCCCACGGGGTGGTCGGCAGATTGCCGCCATAGATCGACGAGCAGCCGGTCGCGTTCGCGATCATCAGCCGGTCGCCGAACAGCTGGGACAGCACCTTGAGGTACGGGGTCTCGCCGCAGCCGGCGCAGGCGCCGGAGAATTCGAACAGCGGCTGGAGGAACTGGGTTCCGCGCACCGAGCCGAAATCCACCCGGCTCCGGTCGTTGACCGGCAGTGTCTCGAAGAACGCGATGTTCTCGCGTTCCCGGGCCACCAGCGGTTCGCGCGGCGCAAGGTTGATGGCCCGCTTCCCCGGCTCGCTGGGCGAGGCCATGGGACAGGCTTCCACGCACAACGCGCAGCCGGTGCAGTCCTCCACATAGACCTGCAGCGAGTACCTGGTATCCGGCAGGCCGCGGGCGTCCAGCGGCATGGACTGGAAGGCGTCCGGGGCCCCGGCAAGCTCGGCCGAGTCGTAGAACTTGGACCGGATCACGCTGTGCGGGCAGACGAAGCTGCAGTTGCCGCACTGGATGCACAGGTCCGGGTCCCATTCAGCGACCAGTTCGGAGATGTTGCGCTTCTCGAACGCCGTGGTGCCGCTGGGGTAGGTGCCGTCCACCGGCAGCGCGCTGACCGGGAGGCCATCGCCGCGCCCGGCCATCATCTCGGCGGTGACCCGGCGGACGAACTCGGGTGCGTCGTCCGGGACCACCAGGGGCAGCCCGCGGCTGGCGGTCGCCGTGGCCGGGACAGTGACCTGATGCAGCGCGGCGAGGGCCCGGTCCACCGCCGCGTTGTTGCGCTCGACGACCTCGGCGCCGCGGCGGCCGTACGTCTTGGCGATGGCCGCCTTGATCGCCTCGATCGCCTCGCCGGCGGGCAGCACGCCGGAGATGGCGAAGAAGCAGGTCTGCAGCACGGTGTTGATCCGCCCGGGCAGGCCCGCCTCGCGGGCCACCTGGGTGGCGTCGATGGCGTAGACGGTGATCTCCTTGGCCAGGATCTGCTCCTGGACCGGCCGCGGCAGGCTGTCCCAGACCTCCGCTGCCGGGCGTGGCGTGTTGAGCAGCAGTGTCGCGCCGGGCGCGGCCACGCCCAGCACGTCCGCCCGCTCCAGCAGCTCCGCCTGGTGGCAGCCGACGAAGCTGGCGCCCTGGACCAGGTAGGGCGCTCGGATGGGCTCCGGCCCGAAGCGCAGGTGGGAGACGGTCTGCGAGCCCGACTTCTTCGAGTCGTAGACGAAATAACCTTGCGCGTTCAGCCGCCCGTCCGCTCCGAGGATCTTGATGGTGTTCTTGTTCGCGCCGACCGTTCCGTCCGAGCCGAGGCCGAAGAAGACCGCGCGGACCGTGCCAGCCGGCTCGATGTCCAGGGACGGGTCGTACGCGAGGCTGGTCCCGCTGACGTCGTCGTTGATGCCGATGGTGAACCTCGGCTTCGGATGCTCGGCGGCGAGGTCGGCGAAGACGCCCGCCACCATGCCCGGGGTGAACTCCTTCGAGGAGAGCCCGTACCGGCCCCCGGTGACCACCGGCATGAGGTCCCGCTGGCCGGCTGCGTGGGCCTCGGCCAGCGCGCTGAGCACGTCGAGGAACAGCGGCTCACCCAGCGACCCGGGTTCCTTGGTCCGGTCCAGGACGGCCACCCGGCGGGTCGTCGGCGGCAGCGCGGCCAGCAGCGCATCGGCAGGGAACGGGCGGAACAGCCGCACCGTGGCGACGCCCACCTTCTCGCCCCGGGCGGCCAGGTACTCCGCCGTCTGCCCGGCGGTCTGCGCGCCCGACCCCATGATCACGATCACCCGCTCGGCGGCCGGGTCACCGGTGTAGTCCATCAGGTGGTACTGGCGGCCGGTGCGGGCGGCCAGCGCGTCCATCGCGTCCGCGACAGCACCGGGGACCCGCGCGTAGAACGGGTTGACCGACTCCCTGGCCTGGAAGTACACGTCGGGATTCTGCGCCGTGCCGCGGATGAAGGGGCGGTCCGGGGACAGCGCCCGGCCGCGGTGCGCCCGGATCAGTTGCTCGGGGATGAGCGCGCGCAGGTCGTCGTCAGTGAGCAGGTCGATCGTGTTCAGCTCATGGGAGGTGCGGAACCCGTCGAAGAAATGCACGAATGGCACCCTCGTCGCCAGCGAGGCGGACTGCGCGACCAGCGCCAGGTCGTGTGCTTCCTGGACGCACGACGAGGCGAGCAGCGCGAAGCCGGTCTGCCGCACCGCCATCACGTCGGCGTGATCGCCGAAGATCGACAAGCCCTGCGCCGCCAGTGACCGGGCGGCCACGTGCAGCACAGCGGGCGTCAGCTCCCCGGCGATCTTGTACATGTTGGGGATCATCAGCAGCAGGCCCTGCGAGGCGGTGAACGTGGTGGCCAGCGCGCCGCTTTGCAGGGCGCCGTGCAGCGCGCCCGCCGCGCCTCCCTCACTCTGCATCTCCACCACGGCGGGCACGCTGCCCCACAGGTTCGCCCGGCCCCTGCTGGACCACTCGTCAGCCAGTTCGGCCATGGGCGAGGACGGGGTGATCGGGTAGATGCAGCACACCTCGTTGAGCCGGTAGGCGACCGACGCGGTCGCCTCGTTGCCGTCGATCGTGGTGCGCATCAGCTGTACTCCTGGATCATCTCGATGGCGTGCACGGGGCACTGGTCGTAGCAGGTCGCGCAGCCGGTGCACCGGTCGTAGTCGAAGCGGTAGCGGTTCCCCGGGCCGAGCTTGATCACGGCATCCTCCGGGCAGGCGCCCAGGCAGCCGTCGCACTCGAAGCAGTTCCCGCAGGACAGGCAGCGGCCCGCCTCGTAGCTGGCCTGCTGCGCGCTGAGCCCGCCAACCACCTCGGCGAAGTCCCCGACCCGGCCGGCTGGCTCACGCTCCGGCTGACGGCGCTGCCCCGCGTCCGTGAAATACCACGGGTGCAGCAGGTCGAACTCGGCCACAGCATGCTTAGCCGGGGCCGCCGCCGCCGTCGGCAGGTCGGGCTCCCCCCGCAGATAGGCGTCGATGAAGCGGGCGGCCTTCTTGCCGTGCCCCACCCCCACCGTGACGGTCCGCTCGGCGGGCACCATGTCCCCGCCCGCGAACACTCCCGGGCAGCCGGTCATCATCGACGCCGAGACCACCACGGTCCCGTCCCGTTTGAACTCCACCCCCGGCACCTGGCGCAGGAAGCCGGTGTCGGCGTCCTGGCCCACCGCGAGGATCAGGGTGTCGGCGGCGAGCGTTTCCAGCTGCCCGGTCGGCTGCGGGAAGCCGGACTCGTCGAGCTGCATGACCTCGACCGTCATCTCCGGGCCGTCGAAGGCCGTGATCGTGTGCAGCCAGTTGATGCGGACGCCTTCGCGCTCGGCTTCCTGGGCCTCTTCCTCATGGGCCGGCATCTGTGCCCGGGTGCGCCGGTAGACGATGAGCGCGTCATCCGCGCCGAGGCGGCGGGCTACCCGGGCAGCGTCCATCGCGGTGTTGCCACCGCCGTAGACGGCGACCCGGCGGCCGATCACCGGGCGCGCCCCGGACGCGACCTCACGCAGGAACGACACCGCGTCCACCATGCGGCTGGCGTCGCGGGCCGGGATGTCCACGTGCTTGGACAGGTGCGCGCCGACCGCGACGAACACCGCGTCGAACTTCCCCTCGCGCCGCTCGGCGGCCAGGTCGCTGACCGGGTGCCCGCAGCGGATGGTCACCCCGAGCGCCGCGATCCGGCTGATTTCGGCGGCCAGCACGGCGCGAGGCAGCCGGTAGGCGGGGATCCCGTAGCGCATCATCCCGCCGGGCTCAGGGCTGGCGTCCCTGATCTCCACCTGGTGCCCGCGACGGGCCAGGTGATAGGCGGCGGACAGCCCGCTCGGGCCGGCCCCCACCACCAGCACCCGCTTGCCGCTGCGCGGTGCCGGTGGCGGGCCGAATGCCCAGCCCTCCTCCAGTGCCAGATCGCCGAGGTACCGCTCAACCGCGTGGATGGACACGGAGCTGTCCAGCTCAGCGCGGTTGCAGGCGGTCTCGCACGGGTGGTAGCAGACGCGCCCGTGGATGGCGGGCAGCGGGTTGTCCGCGACCAGCTGGCGCCAGGCCTGCTCGGGCCGTCCCGCCTGGATGTCCGCCAGCCAGGCCTGGATGTTCTCCCCGGCCGGGCAGCCCGCGTTGCACGGCGGCAGCAGGTCGAGATAGACGGGGCGACGGGTACGGACGGGCCCGGCCCGGGCCGAGCCGTGCAGCAGGTCCGGCAGCGGGGTGATATCCCGCACTGGCCCGTTCGGGGACGCCGGGCCCTGCTGCGGTCCGCTGTTGCTCATCCCTTACCTCCGCTCATCATCACGCTCTGCATGCCGTGGGTCGCGGATTCGCCTGTCCGGCTCCACGGCCCACGTCTGGTTCACCCGCACCGGCTGGATCTCAGCCGGAGGTTCCGGCCGTCTCGGCTTTCCTGGCTGTGTCGGCCGGCTGTGCCGTCTCGGCGCCAGCGACCGGCCTGGGCACGATGAGCACCGGGCGGTGCGCCCCGTGCAGCAGCCGGTGCGAGACGCTGCCCAGCGGCAGATGCGGTACGTCGGTCCGGCCGCGGGAGCCGAGCACGATGATCCGTGCGTCGTACTCGTCGGCAACGGCCAGGATCTTCCTGGAGACATGCCCGAAGTCAGCTTCCCGTATGTCGCTTTCCGCGGAGATCCCGGCGCCGCGCAGATCCTCGACGATGCCGTCGACCAGGTGCTCGCCCTCGCCGTCGGCGCAGTCCACCCGGATCCGGCCGAACCGGCCGACCGCGTACTCGTGCACGTGCAGCACGATGACCTTGTCCCCACTGTCCCGGCTGAGTTCGCGGGTCAATTCCGTAGCGGCGTGGACGTGCCGGGCAGCGTCCACGGCCAGCAGGATCGTCTTGTTCATTTCCACTCCTCGGGGTGCCAGGCACCTGCTCTAAGCAGACACCCCCAGGACTGGCCTGGACAGGGCCGAAGGTGCCCCGGCTCAGGGACTTCCGGCAGGCGGATTACTGCCGGGAAAGCGGCCGGGCGTTCGCCGGCACTGGCTTGGATGCCGGGCGAGTTCCGCCAGCCCGGGTCCGTGCTCCGCCGCGGCTGACCGCAGCCGGACATGAGCACGGAATCCTGCCCGGCGTCATTGGGGCTGCGCCGGGCAGGATTCCATGATCATGGTGGCGGCTCCGCGGCACCCGCCGTACGAGGGCCTCGTGTGGCGCCGGGGAGGATCCCCGTCCTGGCGACGGTGGGTCTTGCGGTCCCACGAGACCGCCGCGTCCCTCTCCGTCCCCGGCAGGCCTGCCACCGCCCTAGGTCCCGCACGGCGGGTGTCACAGGACCAAGGATCTCCCCGCACGGCCCGTGGTGGCAGGGCCATTAGGCCCCAGACATCAGGACAGTTGTCCCGCGGCCCGTCCCTTCGCGGCAGGTGGCGGCCGGCCGCAGCCGTGCGGACCATCGGCCCGGCGGGAGCGGAACCGCCTGCGCCGGACACGGCGCGGTCGGCGCGACCACGCGGGCCGCCTTCCCGCCGGCTAGAACCTCATGTGCCACAACGGACTCATAAGTCACGCTGGGTTTACCCCAGAGTTTGTGATCATGAGATTGGTGTCGCTATAGGGGCACATCGAGAGTCCGAACAGAATCCGAGCCAGCCCGGCGACGAACTGATCATCGAGTGGACAGCCCAGCTCTGACCCGGCCGCACTCAAGCTAGCGACAAAGGAAGACTCTACCCGGGCCGCGCGGCCAACCCCCAAGGGAGCCGCGCGGCCCGGCCCACGCGGAACCACACCACCCGGCCAAGGCGGCCCCCCCCCCCCCCCCCCGGCGACGGTCCCGCCGGCACGGACCCTGACACGCCGCCCCTGCCCGGCCTGCAAGCAGACGGCGCGCCCTGCGGGCGCACTGCTATTTTCCCGTGCCCTGCCGGGTTCGCCCCTCCGCGTGCGGGTGCCATGAAGGCACCGCACCCGAAACCCCTAGCCACTACACATCCCCAGACTCGTCCGAACGCCGATAATCCCATGCCCCCAGGCACCGATTCATGCCGATACCCTGGCGCGATGGCCGACGAGGATGGGCGTGCGGGCCGTTCAGCCGCCTGGGGAGTGGTTGCCGCGCTGTTTGGTTGCAGCACGGTAGCGACATGGCTGGCAGCAGCGACGCCTGGATCGAGGTTCCCGGCGTTTCCAGCCTACGGTTTCGGCGTGTTTCCAGCCTACGGTTTCGGCGTAACGGCCGTCACCGGGCTCTTCCTGTGCTTCGCGACGCTACACGACTGGTGGCCGACCAACCGCCAGCACCACCGCCACGAGTTGCCCCCTGAGGAGACCACACCCCGGCCCCGGCCAGTCGGCGTGGGGCTAGGTGCGTTACTCCCGCCGTTGCCGCAAGGCGGGCTGCAAGTGACGCTTGAGGAAGAGAAATGGGACAACTGGCAGCATGTCGCCTGGATCGCAGAACTGAAGTTCAGAATCACGAATACGTCCGGAATCGCGGACACGTTCGGGCATCCGATTAGGCTTGCCAACTTCAATCTGACGAGCGACCCTGGCGACGGCGAACGTCCCCCGAACGTCCCCCACTGGCTGGATCAAGCCCAAACCAACACCCTGTTCCATGAAATCCAGCGCCGGAGGGACACACGGCTCACGGTATCTGCGGAGCATGGACCTAGACGACGGCGACTCAGTGTCCGGATGGTGGGTACAGGAGGCATACCTGCCCCTTCAGAGGGGAGCGGGCAGACCACGCTGCATATTCACCGTGACAGACGGGCTCGGCGACACCCACGAGCTAGAGATCCCTGAGCGTGCCTCGAAGACGCATCGCATGCCGCCGCCTTAAACAGCGCGGAAACTACAGACGGCTATGTCAGTGTCTTCCCAAGTGCCGTGATTACCTTGTGTGTAGCATTGCACATCTTAAACAGCAAGGCAGGCAACGGCTCATGTCTTACCAGGGGATCGTTCACAACGATCTCCACGGCGACATTCGGCTGCACGTTTACATGAGTTTCAGTCGGCCTGACGTTGTGCCAGCGGCCGACTACTATCTTGCCATCGGATCTCGCCGCGAACGAGCCTGAGTAGAAAGAAATATCATCCGGGTTCCCGCCGACAACTGTGTATGCATGCCGCGTCTGGTCAACGCGGTCGATAACCGGGCGGATGAGACGGTGACGGTGGAGACGAGCTAGTTCATGGAGCCACCACAGTTCCTCTGCCTGCCCGTGATACGGCTGAGCCGACTCGATGAGGTCGAATCGGTGCTGCGCGAATCCCTTAATGCGATTATCCTTCTGAAACCTTGAAGGGTCGTCGAATATTGGAAACTCAACGCGGTCGGCCTTTTCGCGGCAGTCAATGAGCGCAATCTGGTAGGCGGAGTAGTTGAGCGCGGAGCGAAGGTAGCCTATCGCCGCGCCGACCTGCTTTGCCCACATCACAAGGTCCGGCCGTCCCAGAATCTCGAAGAGGATCTCACCTCCGGCGTTGTCTGGGTAGCTCTCGGCCTCAACAGAGTACGGCTTGCCCCGCCGAAAGTCATCGATCTCGGCCTTGAGCGCCATCGCCTCGCCGCCGGCCCAATCCAGGCTTTGCCACGCATCGACGAATGGGCCGCCTGCCACGTCATCCCTCCGTCTGGTCATATGCTGCCCACGGTGATCCCACCGAAATACCTGGCTTCCCCCGTGCTCCGCCACGCCCCCGGCGCTCGTGCTTCAAAGCCAGCCATCCACGCCAAGTGTTCGCCCGCACCGACCGCATCGCTCGCCCGGATGAACGCTCATCCAATCCCTGCCCGCCTCCGCAGTGTCCCGGGGTTGCCGCTCATATGCACAGACGGCGGGACCGTCGATCACCTGGACGGCATGGATACGCATACGGCTCGGTATACCAGTCTGCGGTGCCGGCTGACCAAGCGACTCGGCACCTGCATCCACCCGCGCCACAGCGTGCATCTCGGAAAGACAGCTGTACTCCACGAAAGGCCATACTCTCAGAAACCTGCCGCTCCATCCTGTATTTTCGGCCGATCCGAAAGAACCGTGCATATTTACCGCCCTCTACCCGCACACCACCCACACACCGCCAAGCCCTACCGTGCGGCCCGCGCAGGTTGCCGTTCCCCCGCCTGCCTGCGGGAAGGTGGATGGGGCCGCCGCTTCCGCTGTTCCCGACCTCACCCCCAAGGGGACTCCGAGGGTGAGGTCTGGAACAGCTCCAGCGGCTCACGTACGTAGAAGGCGGGGGTTAGGTCAAAGTCAAAGTCATCGGGCCTACGGCCCGAGCGGGGGGACACTAGGGGACCCTTCCCCGCAGCCGCCAGGGATTCCCCTCATGGTTCCCCCCCCGCAGCCCCCCTTCCTTAACACCCCTCCGGGCCCACCCGAGGGCACCGCTACGCGGGCCACAACCACCAAACGCACAGGCAAGACGACAGTCGGCGTGGAACAGCCCACGGCACAGACCGACACCGTGGCACAGGCCCCCTGGCCAGGCCGGGACGGAACTGGGGCACGCCCGCCCGCTCTGGCGGTGATCTGTCCGGTGCGGGCGGCTCAGTGGCGCTCGGTGACGAAGACGCCCCAGCGTGGCCGGGACACCACCAGTCCCTCACTGATGAGCACCTGCACAGCGCGGCGGGCCGTCGTGCGCGAGACGCTGTAGGTCTCGGCCAGCCGGTCAAGGCTCGGCACTTGCTCACCCGGCAGAAGCTCACCATTGGTGATCTTCTCCCGCAGGTCGGCCGCAACGCGCAAGTAGGGCGGCACCAGCTCTCTTGCCACAAGATCAACGTACCCATCAGGCCGCTGACCTGCATCTGTGCTAGATTGTGTTGTGCTGTGTTACGCTAGATGCGTTGAAGGCTCTGACCTGCCTACGGACCCAAAACAGCATGGAGAAAGAAGCATGACAACCCCCAACGCAGGCGGCCGGGGTCCCGACCCCAGGCCCGACCCGCCAATCCCGCATCCGGCCCGGGTCTACAACTGCTGGCTCGGCGGCAAAGACCACTACCCCGCCGACCGGAAAGCCGCCGAAGATGTCATCCGCTACCGGCCCCAGGTCGTCGCCGGGGCACGCCAGAACCGCTACTTCCTCGCCCGCGCCGTCCGGTACCTGGCCGGGCGCGGCATCCGCCAATTCCTGGACATCGGCAGCGGGCTGCCCGCCCCGGGCAACACACACGAGATCGCCCAGGACGTCGACCCCCGGGCGCGGATCGTCTACGCCGACAACGACCCCCTCGTGGTGGCTCACGCCCGCGCCGCGCTCACCACCACCCCTGGCGGTGCCTGTGCGTGCATCCAGGCCGACCTGCGGGACCCGGCCGTGATCCTGGACCAGGCAGCCGCGACCTTGGACCTCACCGCCCCCGTCGCCGTGCTGCTGCTGGCAGTCCTGCACTTCCTCAGCGACGCCGAGGACCCGGCCGGGACCATCGCCGCCTTAGCCAACGGCCTAGCGCCCGGCAGCTACCTGGCCATCACGCACCTGACCGCCGACTTCGCGCTCGCCTCCGTGACCTCCGGGGTCAGCGCGTACAACAACGCGGTGCCGCTATGGATCACCGCCCGCAGCCACGCCCAGGTCACCGCCCTGCTCGGCGGCCGGCCGCTCGTCCCGCCCGGGGTGGTGCCGGTCACCGGCTGGCGGCCCGGCCCCGGCAACCCCTTCAACGAGCCCGCCGACCTCTACGCAGGCATCGCCCGCACCACCACTCAGCGCCAGGGCAGGCGGGCCGCATGATGACCACCCCCGGGGGCGGCGACCTGGAAGGCACCCGGCGGGACTTCCCCCACTACCAGATTGACGACGTGCTCATCTTCGACCGCCGCCGCTACGTCGCCCGCCGGACCCAGCCCGGCCCCGGGCCGCACACCCTCGTCACGAACGACCTGGCCGAACTGCGCGCCGAACTGGATACCCGCCGCCACGCAACGCCCCCCGCCGTGCACGCCAGGCGGCACGCCGCCGCTGCCCAGCCCACGGGAACACACCTGATGACCGACGCCAGCACCACGCCTGACCGCCCGCCCCAGCGCTGGACCACGGTCCTGGACGGTCACCGGCTGCGGCAGTTGCGCCGCCAGCACGGCCTGTCCCAGGAAAAGCTAGCCGCCAGCGCCGGGATGAGCACGGGCACCGTGGCCAGGCTCGAACATCAGCACCACGCGCCCTGCCGTGGCCGCACCCTGGCCCGGCTCGCCGCCGCCCTTCACACCGAACCTGCCTGCCTGGCCGCCGTGCCCCCGCGACAGGACCAACCACAAGCGGTCACCGGGTAGCCACCCAGCGCTTTGCCGGCCACACTGTTAGTCCTGGGAATCACACGAGCGGAGCGGCATGAACCACGGCAGCGCAGCAGCCGCCAGCGCCCCCATGCCTGCGCGCCGTTCCGATACCGGGACCGTGCGCGTGGGTGAGCGTGATACTGCCGGGCTGATGTTGTGCGGGGAAATGTACGGGGCTCCATTGACAGACCCGAATTGTGGCTAGCCGGATCGATGGCGGCAGTGGGGAGGACCATCGGCCCGGCGGGAAGAGGCCCAACGACGTTGGCGGGCGTGCGGCGTCACGTGCCAGGCTGGGTAAGCCGCAGTAAGGGGCGGACGGCCCGTAACGGCAATCGCTGCGGTAGCCCAGGCCGCCTGGGCGAGGAGGACGGACATGGCAGCGAAGCCAGTGGTCGCCGGGACGGACGGCTCACCGGAATCAGTGCGGGCCGTGGAGTGGGCCGCGCGGGAGGCAGTGCTGCGCGAGACGTCGCTGCGGATCGTGGCCGTCCCGGCGCTGCCGCCGCGGATGAGCACGAACCCGGCCACCCGGGAGACTGTCGCGGGAATGATCGAGCAGGCGATGAACCGCGCCCTGGCCGCGGCCGCGAGCGACGCGGCGGAACAGGCCCCGGACCTGGCGATCGAGACTCAGTTGCTGGCTGGCTCACCGGCCAGTGCTCTGGTCGAGAGCGCGCGGGATGCCTCGATGCTCGTGGTCGGCTCCCGTGGCGCCGGCGGATTCAGCGCGATGATTCTCGGCTCGGTGAGCAGGTATGCGGCAACGCACGCCGCGTGCCCGGTCGTGGTGGTGCGCGAGGAGACGATGGCCGCGCACCGCGAGATCGTGGTTGGCGTGCGCGATCCGGTCCAGTCCGCGGCGGCGCTCGGGTTCGCCTTCGAGGAGGCGGCGCTGCGCAAGGCCAGGCTGGTCGCCGTGCATGCGGTGGCATGGTCGATCCCGGCCATCCGGCCGCACGGGGAGAAGGCAGGCGCGGAGGCGGGCAGCGGACCGGGCGAAACAGTGGGCGATGAGGATGCCCGGATGGAAGCCCTGCTCGCCGTCTGGCGGGAAAAGTATCCGGACGTGGAGGCCCGCTGGGAAGTCGTGCACGCGCACCCTGGCCGGGTGCTCGCCGGAGCGTCCGCCCGCGCGGACCTCGTGGTGCTCGGCAGGCATGCCCCCGGCGAGGCGCACGCCCCCGGGGTCGGCTCCGTCACGCATTCCGTGCTGAGCCACGCGCACGGCCCCGTCGCCTCCGTGCCAGGTGAGTGACGGCGCTGCGGCATCCAGGGCGGGCGTTAGGGGTACCGGGCGATCAGGCTGTCCCAGATCGAACTCGTCGGAGTGCGCGACACTTGGCCCACGCCCAACGCCGGGACGTGGTAGAGGGCTCCCCAGGTGGAGCCGTTCCAGTGGTACAGCGCGGTCTGGCACGGCAGGCTGCTGCAAGACTGCGGGCTGGCGATCCACACATCCGACGCGCTCAGTACCCCCGGCGCCGTCACCTTGCTCCACCGCGCGCCGTCCCAGTGCATGACCAGGGCGCCTTGGCCCCATCCCCCCACCGCCGGTCAACGGGCGAAATCAGCGAAATCGTCCTGGTGGCTTCTCGCAGGAGGGTAGTGCCAAGCCGGCCTTGAGTCCATCCGCGTGCCGGCTCACACTGCCGCTGGCTCCAGCGCCACGTCCACGACGGTGGCGCCTGCGGCGGCCAGTGCCGCGCGGGATGCCCGGTAATGGTGCCCGCACAGCCACAGGTCCACCGGGTGCGGCCGCGTTGCGGTCGGCGGCATGATGACCTTCACCTGGGGCCTGGCCGGGCAGCAGCAGGACTGCTGGGCCACTGCGGCCGGCATGTCCATCCGGGCGCTGCCAGCGGGGTGGCCAGCCGCCGCGGCGGCCCGCCTGGCGGCTTCTGTTGCGTCCTGCTGCGCGTTTCTCCGGAACATGTAATCAGCGTCGCACCTGGCCGCCGCGGGAGCCAGGGTCATTGCTCCCGCAGCGCCGGGGCGAAGGGCCCAGTGCGTGCCGGGCCGCACGGCCCGGTCCGCATGGCGGGCCGCACGGCGCCTGGTGCCTGGCGGGCCGCACGGCGCCCGGTGCCTGGCGGGCCTCACGGCCTGATGCCCGGAACCGGACGGCCGTCCTCGAGATAGCAGGTGCCTGCGGCGCGCCGCACTGCCTTCACCCGCCGCCGGATCGGGCGCCGCAGCAGGTCCAGGCCGGCGGGCAGGGCCACCAGCCGGTACTCCGAGATCTCCGCTGGCTGCAGGACGATCGCGGCCAGGCTCTCCTCGGCGAGGGCGCCGCAGTCGAACAGGAACCGCATGCCGCCGGGCTTGCCGGGGCGCGGCGGCCGGAAGTCCACGCACGCCAGCCGGCCACGGCGCACCTCCAGGCCGCATTCCTCGCGTACCTCGCGCTGGCAGGCAGCCCACGGGGTTTCCCCGTCGGCCTCCATGACGCCGCCGGGGATCGTCCACCCGGACTTGTACGTCGGCTTCAGGATGAGCAGCCGGCCCGCACGATCGAAGATCAGCGCCCCGGCCGAGGCCGGGATGGCCGGCAGCGGCGAGAAGGCCGGCCGCTGGCGGTCACGGTCACCTGCCAGTTCGTCCGGCGGCCTGGCGTCCATGGAACCCTCCGGTGCGGTCACGCAACCACGCTACGGCGTCCGGCCTGACCGCCGCGTACCCCGCTGCTGGTGAACGGCTGGAGCTGCTGATGGTGCGCCGCGGGCGCTGCGTGCCTGGGTCAGCCGGGGATGTCGCGCAGGACGGCGGCCGTGAGGGCATCCAGCGCCCCGGCGACTGCCGGGGTCAGCCCGGTGCCCGGTGCCAGGTCGTCAGCCTCGACGCCATGCACGATCAGCCGCTCGGGCAGCCGGCCCAGGGCGGACGCCAGGGCGATCGCGTCGCCGAGGCCGAGCCCGTGCGAGCTCGCGGCCCCGACAAGGCCTGCGCCGTGCCCGCCAGCAGCGTCCTGGCCGGCGACGAGACGATCGGCGACGATGCGGTGCAGCCGGCCGGGAGTGGGAGGCTGCGCGCGCACCGCGTCCACCACGATGGCCAGCGAGGCGCCCGCGCAGGCCTCCATCAGGCGGCCCGGCTCGCCGTCGCTGATCAGCAGTTCCGCCCCGCCCGGCGCCTTGGCCCGGAGCCGTTCGATCACGGCCGGCCCGGCGCCGTCGTCCCGCCGGAAGTCATTGCCAAGGCCGATGACCACGACGCCCGGCCGGCCGGTCACCGATGGCCTGCTGGGAGCAGGGCCGCGCCGCCGCGGGGAGGCACCGGAGCAGCGATCCGCAAGACCTCACTGACCGGGCGGCGCGGGGTGGGCGGCCCCTGCGGGCCGTAGCCGAGCCGGAGGATCAGTTGCGGACGCTGCCCGCCGAAACCGGGCCCGAGGTCGACCGCTGGATCCCCGATGTCCAGCGCCTCGCTGAGCGGGCAGGCCACGATGCCGTGCTGGGTGGCCAGCAGCAGCACCCGCTGCAGCGCCTGGCCGGCCCGCAGCCAGTCCGCTGCGCTCCCGGTCCGGGTGGTGATCACGGCCAGCTGCGGCCGTCCCCGCAGGTGATCCGGGTCGGTGGACTGCCGCTGCTGCGCAGCGGTGGCGAGCCCGCTCACCCGGAGCGTGGCAGCGTCATCGAGCAGGAACAGCGCCGTGCCTTCCAGCTCGGCAGCCTCGCCCAGCGCGGCCAGCACAGGCATCCTCACCGGCGGCCCGCGCAGCGGCGCACGGGTGGTGTGCCTGCGCCAGATCGCCGCATAGAGATCACGCTCCCGCGGCCGTGGCAGCCGCCGCCCGGCCAGCCGCACTGTGGCCAGCAGCTGCGGATCGCGCGGCTGGGGGAGTAGCCGGGTCACCGGCTCCACCGAGGCGCAGGTGGCCGCCAGGCGCAGGTTGAACAGGGCCGCTCCGCAGGAGATGTGCACCGCCCGGCCGTCCGGGTCGGTGCCGCGCAGCATCCGTGCTGGATCCGCGGACAGCTCGATGACCTGGTCCGCCGGCCGGGCCGTGAACCGCCAGGGCTGGGTGTTGCGGATGGACGGCGCCGCGACCGCTGCCTCGACCAGCTTCCAGGCCAGCTGCGGCGTCAAGCGCGTCTTGTCCATGGCGTCCTCCGCACCGGTCCTCGCTGACCATGAGCCCCACCCCGCTGGGTCCAGGATCAGTGGCCGGCGCCGGGCCGCGGCAGGGCCATTGGTCCTGCCGCGGCTGGCGGTCGGCTCATAGGCTGTGGGTGTGCTCGGTATCCCGGACCGCAGTCGTTGCTGCCTGTTCGACCTCGATGGCGTGCTCACCGAGACAGCTACGGTGCACGCTGCCGCGTGGAAGGACATGTTCGACGATTTCCTCCGGCAATGGGCGCGGCGGACCGGCCAGCACGTTGCCGCGTTCGACGCTGTAGCCGACTATGAAAGGTACGTCGACGGGAAGCCGCGGGCCGACGGGACACGCTCGTTCCTGCAGGCTCGCGGGATCGAACTTCCCGAGGGCAGCGAGGCCGACGCGCCGGGGGAGCCTACTGTGGCAGGACTGGGGAAGCTGAAGAACCAGATTGTGCTGCGCAAGATCGCCGAGGGCGGCGTGACGGCCTTCCCCGGCTCGGTGCGCTACCTGCACGCGGTGGGGCAGGCGGGCCTGCGCCGCGCCGTCGTCTCGGCCAGTGCCAACTGCGCCAGCGTGCTCGCCGCGGCCGGCATCAGCGACCAGTTCGACGTGGTCGTGGATGGCGTGGTGGCGGAGCGGGAGCGGCTGGCCGGCAAGCCAGCGCCGGACACCTACCTGGCGGCCGCCCGGGCGCTGCGGGTGCCGCCCGGCGAGGCAGTGGTCTATGAGGACGCGCTGGCCGGGGTGGTGGCTGGGCGGGCTGGCGGATTCGGCTGGGTGGTGGGCGTCGACCGGGCCGGGCAGGCTGCCGCGCTGCACGCGGCAGGAGCCGACGTGGTAGTGCGTGACCTGGCCGAACTGCTGGACATGCGATGATCCTGCATCCGGCGTTCCCGGTCGAGCCATGGTGCCTTCGGGAGAGCACACTGCACGTCAATATGCTCGCGGAGACCGAGTCGGTGTTCGCCTTGTCCAACGGGCACATCGGGTGGCGGGCGAACCTGGACGAGGGGGAGCCGCACGGCCTGCCGGGCTCCTACCTGAACGGTGTGTACGAGCAGCGTCCACTGCCCTACGCGGAAGCCGGATTCGGCTACCCGGAATCGGGCCAGACGATGATCAATGTCACCAACGGCAAGCTGATCCGCCTGCTCGTCGACGATGAGCCGTTCGACATCCGCTACGGTGAGCTGCTGCGGCACGAGCGGGTGCTGGACTTCCGGGCCGGCACGCTGAGCCGGCGGGCCGAGTGGGTGTCGCCGGCCGGGCGGCACGTCCGGGTCAGCTCGGTCCGCCTGGTCTCGCTGACCCAGCGCTCGGTCGCCGCCGTCAGCTACCAGGTCGAAGCGCTGGACGGCCCGGTCCGGGTGGTGGTGCAGTCCGAACTCGTCGCCAACGAGGAGCTGCCGCCGTCCGGCCGGGATCCCCGGATCGCGGCGGCGCTCGCCGCGCCGCTGGTGGCGGTGGAGCATGGCGGGCTGGATGGCCGGGCACTGCTCATGCACCGCACGAAGCACAGCGACCTGACGCTGGCCACCTGCATGCAGCATCACCTGGCCTGCGACGCCACCCTGCACGAACGGCACGAGACCCGGCCCGACCTCGCCCGGCTGACCGTCGGCGCGCGGCTTGACGAGGGTCAGCCACTACGGCTGGTGAAGTTCGTTGCGTATGGCTGGTCGGGGATCCGGTCCCGGCCCGCACTGCGCGACCAGGTCGAGGGTGCGCTCTTGGTGGCCGAGCAGACCGGCTGGGACGGCCTCGGCGCGGAACAGCGCGGCTACCTGGACGACTTCTGGAGCCGGGCCGATGTCGAGCTGGAGGGGGACGAGGAGATCCAGCAGGCGGTCCGCTTCGGGATGTTCCACGTTCTGCAGGCTGGTGCCCGTGCGGAAGACAGGCCGATCCCGGCGAAGGGGCTGTCCGGCAACGGCTACGACGGCCACTCGTTCTGGGACTCCGAGGCGTACGTGCTGCCGGTCCTTACCTACACGGTGCCGGAAGCCGCGGCGCACGCGCTGCGCTGGCGGCACAGCACCCTGCCCAGGGCCGCCGAGCGGGCCCGCCAGCTCGGCCTGCGCGGTGCCGCGTTCCCGTGGCGCACCATCGACGGTGAGGAATGCTCTGGGTACTGGCCGGCCGGCACCGCCGCTTTCCACGTGAACGCTGACATCGCGGACGCGGTGGTCAGGTACGTGGACGCGACCGGTGACCAGGAATTCGACCGCCTGACCGGGTTCGACCTGCTGGTGCAGACGGCGCGGCTGTGGTGCTCGCTCGGCCATCACGACGGCCCCGGGACCTTCCGGATCGACGGCGTCACCGGGCCGGACGAGTACAGCGCCATCGCCGACAACAACGTGTACACGAACCTGATGGCACAGCAGAACCTGCGGGCCGCGGCCGACGTGGTCCAGCGGTATCCGGATCGGGCCAGGGAACTCCGCGTCTCGGCGGACGAGGTGGCGCAGTGGCAGGCCGCGGCGGACGGCATCGTGCTGCCCTATGACGAGAAGCTCGGCGTGCACTGCCAGGCGGAGGGATTCACCGAGCACCAGGTCTGGGACTTCGCAGGCACCAGCGCGCACGAGTACCCGCTGCTGGCCCACTTCCCGTACTTCGAGCTCTACCGCAAGCAGGTGGTCAAGCAGGCCGACCTGGTGCTGGCCATGCAACTGTGCCCGGACGCCTTCTCGGCTGAGCAGAAGGCCCGGAACTTCGCCTACTACGAGGGGCTCACGGTCCGGGATTCCTCGCTGTCCGCGTCCAGCCAGGCGGTCATCGCCGCCGAGACAGGGCACCTGGAGCTGGCGTACGACTACCTCGGCGAGACGGCCCTGATGGACATGGCCGACCTGGAGCACAACACCCGCGACGGGCTGCACGTCGCGGCGCTGGCCGGGACGTGGATCGTGCTGGTGAAGGGCTTCGGCGGGATGCGTCACCGGCGGGGCCAGCTGCCCAGCTTCGCGCCACGGCTGCCGCCGGCGCTGACCAGGCTCACCTTCACGCTAACCCTGCGCGGACGCCCGCTGCGGGTCGAGGTGACCCCGGTTACCGCCAGCTACCTGCTGGACGGCGATGGGCCGCCCATCGAGATCTGGCACCACGGGAAGGCGGTCACCGTGTCGGCCGGCCAGCCGCAGACCCTGGATATCCCCGGGCTGCCCCCGCAGCCGCGCCCCGCGCAGCCGCACGGACGGGAACCTGCCCAGCGGGGCCGTCCCGCAGGCCGGCCGCGGAGGCGATCGCAGTCCTGATGGCCGCCGGGTCAGTGGCCGATCCGCCGACCGCTGATCCGGTGCGGGTGGATCTGCACGTACACGTCGCGGGCACCCCCGGCCCACGGCTGCAGGTTCGCGCGTGCCTCGAAGCGGCGCACCTGCTCTTCCTTCCTGACCCGGGACGCGTGGCCGACGATCAGCACGCTCCAGCCCTGGCTCATCGCCTCATCCAGCCGGTCCACCTCGAAGGCGACCTGGCAGTCCAGCCGTGCGGCCAACTCGGTGTCCGCACCGGTCCGCAGGATCACGGTCTGCCCGACCATGGCGAAATTGACCGGCAGGACCACCGGGCCGTCCGGCGTGTCGAACACCACGCGTCCTATGCCGCCGGGTGACAGCAGCTCGTAGCATTCGGTTGCTTCCAGGGTCTGCAGCATCGGCCGCTCGCTGCCCCCGCCCGGCCCGGGTGGGCGGTTGGTGCCTGCCCCAAGGAGCGCCTCCGGCGTCGTCTGCAGCGCGGCGGCCAGCTGGCGCAGGGCCGCCGCCGTTGGCCTGGCCGGGTGGTTCTCGAGATAGGCCAGGTACGGGACGCTCATCCTGGCTCGCGCCGCAACCTCCTGCTGGGTGAGTTTCAGCTCCCTGCGCCGCTGGCACACCCGGGCGCTGAGGTCGCCCGGGTCATGAATCGCTGGCCCCGGCAGGCCGCTACGCGGTCGGATCCCGCCGTTGCCGGCTTCCTGCCTGGCAGTCACGGTTCCCTCTCCCCTCCGGTGCCGCGATCCGGCTGTTGCCGCTGATGTTGTGCTGCCTTCATGCTGTTCCCCGGCAGGCATGTCCAGCAGTGGTCTGAGGTCCCCCGAAGCCGGGTCCTTGGGCCTTGCGCCCGTGGCAGCAACCCAGGCCGGGCCGCCGCGCGACCGGGACTTTCGACTCCTGACGCGCGGGCGCCCGGTCGGCGAGGCTGATGCCGGGAGCGGTTCAGGCATGCTGCGCGGAGCAGTCAGGCTGACGCCAGCGGGAGGGGAGACCGGGATGGGATGCGATGCCACGGCGGCGCAGCGGCGGATCGTGGTCGGCGTGGGCAGATCGCCATCCTCGGTGGCCGCGGTCCGCTGGGCGGCCGCCGAGGCAGCGCTGCGGGGAGCGATCCTGCACGCGGTGCACGCGTGGGAGCCCGCCGCGCGGGGTCGTGCCCCGTACGCGCCGGGCCGGCCGGGTGCTGACCGGGAGGCCGACCGCACTGCCGCCAGTTCGCTGCTCGCCACCGCCGTGCGGACCGCCCTCGGCACCGAACACCAGGGCGCTGCTCGCGGCGGCGCGGATGGCCACGACGGCGCCCAGCGGGCCGCGCTGATGGTTGAGGTGGCTGAAGGGCCGCCCATCCAGGTGCTGCTGCGCTGCGCACGCGGGGCAGACCTGCTCGTGCTCGGCGGCGGACCGGCAGCCCATGACAATCCCGCGCACCAGCCCCCGGATCCCGTCGGCCCGGTGGCACGTGCCTGCCTGCGGGCAGCGCCCTGCCCGGTCGTCGTGGTCACCCAGCACCCGGCCGCCGATGCCGGGCCTGCCCGGCATCGGGACCTGGCCACCGCGGCCGCCAGCTAGCACCCGGTTCCCGGGCCGCCATTCCCGTTCGCCCGCCCCATTCCCGTCCGGGCCACGGCGCTGCCCGCGGCGACCCGGGCCGCTGAGCCGGAACCCGCTGGCCGCGGTGCGGGTCAGCCCCGACGCTGCCGTTGGGAATGCCCGTTTGGTTGTTCGTCGAAGACGTGCGCCGCGTAGGCGGCGGCTTGGGCGCGGCGTTGCATGCCGAGTTTGGCGAAGAGGGCGGAGACGTAGTTCTTGACGGTTTTCTCGGCGAGGAAGAGGCGGTCGCCGATCTGGCGGTTGGTGAGGCCTTCGCCGATGAGTTCGAGGATGCGCCGTTCCTGGTCGGTGAGGCCGGCCAGGGGGTCGGTGCGGGCGGCCGCCTCGCGCATGCGGCGCATGACGCGGCTCGCGGCTTCGGGGTCGAGGAGGGACTGGCCGGCGGCGATGGTGCGGACGGCGCCGACGAGGTCGGTGCCGCGGATCTGCTTGAGGACGTAGCCGGCGGCGC